>JAEEGL017112159.1_pt1 | contig 206126 bp, 204 predicted proteins | sample 9134231 | NCBI WGS metagenome assembly JAEEGL01 (sample SAMN16246548, study PRJNA631951) | gut metagenome | biome: gut microbiome; feature: rumen; material: fiber-attached | host: Bos | place: Iran: Karaj | collected 2018-10 | reverse complement strand
TTTAAATATCTATTGTTTTAACAATTTCAAATCCAGCATTTTTATATAATCTTACCGCTTTTTCATTCCATTCAGCCACATGAAGTATAACCTTGGCACTATGAATGTTTTCCAACGCCCAAAGAAGTATTTTTCTTCCATATCCACGGCCTTGAAATTTGGGGTTAACTATTAAATCATCGATTTCGTCACCCTTTAAAGCAACACTTCCGATTATTTCATCATTATCTACAAGAATATAAACATCTTCCATCCCTTCACCAAAGAAAGAATCATCTTGTATATAATCAAAAGGTTCTATCTTTAGAGCCTCTCGCATTTCATGATAACAAGCATTATAGATTTGTCTATATTCATCCTGATACTTTGATGAATACGGCATCATTTCTATAGATGTTTTTTCATCCACAGGGTACATATATTCCATCTCAAAAGCATGTTTCATCTCTTCCTATTCTCCGATAGCATGTTTTATTAAAAGATAATAATCTCTACAAATTATCTTTTATCATTGTAGTTCCGGATTGCAAAAGCTTAATCGCTTGTTCGACAGTAATCACCTTTGCATAACGCTTTCCCCACATAAACAGAATTATCCATTACACCAAAGACATCACATATATCTGGCAAGGATTATTCTCTCCCCAGAGTTCTTTGATTACCTCGAATTCCTTAAAACCACATGACAGATAGAACCTGTTGGTAATATCATAGTCTTCATATACGCCCATCTTTACAGTTTTTACCTGCATGAATAAGTAACCTTTTGCCTTAGAAATTCTCCGAGCCTCCTCAAAAAGCTGCCTGCCAAGTCCATGACGGTGATATTCCTTAAGCACACCCATTACTGCCAGTTCTACAGTCTCTTTACCTGTTTCCTTTAGGCATAGGAACCCGGCAAAACCGCTATCTTCTTCTGCTGTAAGAAAGATCTGATCAGCACTCTCAGCTATATATTTTTCCCTGCTCTCGTCAACTTCAAACCAGTCGCGAAGTGCTTCCAGCACCTTTCTTGCAATTATTTGTTTTGTATTCGGGTCTACAATCTGTTTAATCATTTACATTAACCTTTTCTTCGCCTGTTTAATTTAAATATAATTGTTAATTCCATCAACATCAGTTAAATAGTGCATAGGTTTTTCTATAAATTTAAATCCTATTTCATCAGCAAGCAATTTCGCAGTACTAGTTTTCCCCACACCATCTAATCCTTCTATCGCAATATGCATATTTCATCCTCCCTCGCTCAGCTTCTTTGCCAGTATATAGCCAAACCGATGAAAGTGATCTTCTGAACGATCTATGTGAGCCAGTTCAAAAATAGGCTTCTTCATTTCATAAATATGACATATTTCCCAATTATCACGAAAAAAACCTCTTATTTCTCCACTTCTAAAAAAGGTTTCCGATTTCCACGTATGAGAATCTTCTAATGGCATCATATAATCCATATAAAGAAAACTGGACTGCGGTGATTTTTTGATACACCTAATCCTTTGATATCATTCTAATAGATTCTCTTTGTTTAAGCAATGTTCCTTAGCTCGTATTCATTTCTATATTTTATTGGACTGACATATAAATAATCCATCGGAAACTATCATGCTTCCTCCAGCTTTTTAAAATATTCTTCACGCAAAAAATGCTCCTCAACTTTCGTATAGATGTTCATAGTGGTTTCAATATCACTCTGGCCCATCAATGCCTGTACCACCTTTACATTTACATGTTTTTCACAAAGTACATTAGCAAAAGTATGCCTAAGATCGTGACTAGTAAAGCTTGGGAGTATAACATCTTTTCCATCTTTATTTTTTATTCCTGCTTCATTAAATGACCACTGTATACGCTTTAGCGCACGATTTACACTAGCCTGATTGTATACCATTCCAAATCTGTTCAAAAATACAAAATTGTTGTGTCCATCTACCATACTCTTGCAGGTTATTCTATTCTTCTTTTGATACTCTTTTTCCATAAGCAGAGCCTCAATTACTTTAGCAGTCATAGGAATTGTTCTAACGCTTGATGGGGTTTTCGGATTTGCGATTACATATTTAGCCCCGTTTTCTCCATGCACTATGTAATTTAGAGTTTGATTTATCACAATACGTTTCTCTTCAAAATGGACATTTTCCCACTCAAGTCCGATAATCTCACCAAGTCGCATCCCAGTCTGATTCATCACAAAAATAAGAGGATACCAACGTTTAAATTCAGATGAGTTCTTCAAATATTTATTAAACAAATTAATCTCCTCTGAAAATAATCCTCTTCTGGTGCTTGTATGTTTTGAATGATTGCGTTTAAAAGATTTTAATGCATTATTAGCAGGATTAGTCATAATTATACCGCTTTCAACAGCTGATTGCATTACCTGAAACAGAATATTCTGAACATGTGCCGCTGTTATCACTGCTTTTCTCTCGCATCCAATCATCCTTTCATATCGACACTTGATATCAAATGTCGTAATCTCATCAATTGGCATCTTTCCCAAATTATTTCGCAAATATGCATCATAAGCAAATTTATAGTTTTGTTTGGTATTCTCTCGCAAATTCATTTTTCCCGCAAACCAGATTTCAAACTGGTCATTTAATGTAATTTCACGCATATTTTTCAACAGCTTAACGCTCTGAACATATTTGATTTTTGCCTCTTCATGACGAAGTTCAGATAATCTTGTAGCATAAATCCACTTTGTTTCTCCACAAAGATCCATATATTGAAACACATATCTTCCATCTTTTCTCTCATACTCACCCACATATAATATATTTCCTTTTGAATCTGTTCTTGCTTTCTTCATATCAAATAATCCTTTCATGCTAATCGTTGAAAAACCTTCAAGTATCGTTTAACCATGAAGTTTTTTCAACGATATTTACTTTATCACTCCCCTTTCGGAAAACAAGACTAATAATATCCGTCCTTATTTGATATGATGAAATATTATATTTTTCTGTACGTTCTTATACACACATTCACAAATTTTTAAATTAGTATTTAGTCAAAATTAGTCAAAAAGACCTGCAGGAAAACCCTGCAGGCCTTGAAAATACGCCATTTTTTAATTTAATGTTTTCATTGTTGGGAGGTCGAACATACGTTCGATAGTTTTCTCCTGTCCTCTACTATTGTTTCCTACTCTGTTCAATATCTTTCAAATTTAGTGTTCCTATTATTTGCCCTTTTTTCCCAATTCCTACTTGGCCTATGTTGTCAAAATGTTGTAATTCACACATTTTGTTGTCAGGGTATTTACACCTTTAAAAGATATCTAACTTTTCATCCAGTAACATAAATGTTTCCTGCTTTTTTTGATCAGTGGCTTCTGCATATATATCCATTGTTGTTTCAATGTTTCTGTGTCCCATTACAGATTGAATAACTTTCAGATTCGTTACATTCTCGCACAGCCTTGTTGCAAAAGTATGTCTAAGAACATGCGCCGAAAATCTCGGAAGCATAACCGGCTCTCTATGTTCTCTTGCCGCAGCAACCATTTCCTCTGCATTGTACGAATCAACAATTCTCTTGATTGCGTTGTTAACATTACTTGCCTTTAACACATCACCAAAACGATTTGAAAATATGAATCCAGTCATTCCATCTACTTCGCTATCACAAAAACCATTCTCTGACTGTTCTTCGTACTCCATCTCCAATGCTTCACGTACTGCATCAAGCATAGGTATAGTTCTTATACCAGCTTCTGTCTTTGGCTTTGATACTTTCAGAATACAGTCTTTGGTCTCGCTGTCCTGATAATAAACCATTCCGTGATTGATGCTAATGATTCCCTTTTCAAAATCAACATCTTCCCATCGAAGCCCTGTCATCTCTCCGATTCTACATCCTGTGCCAAGTAAAACTGTAAACACAGACCACCATCTGCAAAATACCGGGCTATTAGCAATGTAATCCATAAATGCTCTCTGCTGGTCAAGAGTAAGTGCATGTCTTATACCTCTGTTCTTGCCTGCATTTTTGGAAATCTCTCGAATAACCCCATCTGATGGATTCTTTCTTATTATATTGTCTCTCACAGCCAACTGAAATGTCGGATGCAATAATGTATGAATAGATTCTACCATACCAATAGATAATCCATCATTCTTTAGCAAATGATAATAATATTGAAGTACATCTGAGAACTTAATACTTGCAATCATTTTCTTTCCAAAACTATCTCTGACAAAATGATCATAGTTATATATGTAACCACTCTTGGTAGAATTCTTTAAATCATGTTTCATAGAAATATATCTATCGAAAACATCATTTACAGTGGCTCTACCTGCCACATACAAGTCTAATCCGTCTAACTGATCTCTAATCAGTTCTTTTTCCTTTTCTCGGAGAGTAACTAAATCATTGGCATATATGTACTTCCTTCGTCCCAATGGATCCGTATAGTTATACATATATCTTCCGTCTGATTTTCTCTGAAGCTCTCCTTTTCTTAACGCTCTGCCTCTGGCATCCTTTCTCGAAACTGCCATAAATTCCTCCTTCAATAAAATGAAGGAATTCAACATCATCGTCTTTTTGAAAAGTACTCTTCTAATGCACTGATAGTTACATTTGTAATTGACTCATTATGCTTTTTTGTATACTCCAAGAGATGATTTCTCACCTCATCCGGCAATCTTACACTTAAAAACTTATCTTTTTTATTCTCTAATTTTGGTCTTCCTGCCATTCGTACACCTCCGCATATTGTCATTATAATAAATGTAACACGTTTATTCAAGCGAAAATGTTAAATCCCTTATTATTTTTTTCTTTATCAATGTTGTCAATTCATATTGGTTTAGAACTCTCTGAATGATTCTAAATACTCTTCAAATATCTGACAGTTTACAAGACAAATTCCATCAATCTTATAAACCGCTCCCGCTTCCTTTGAAAGCTGCTCAAACTTGCAATGTCCCATACTGTAGAGCTCTGCACCTTCCTTGTATCTGACAAACTTCTTAACCATTCCTTTTGTTCTCTTAACCTTTTCTGCTGTGTTTGTATTCTTTTCCATTTTATTAATCCTCCTATATTCTCACTAATCAAGCATTCCAGCTAAACAAATCATGTCATGAAAGATACTTTTAAGTTCTTTTGCTTTCTCATGTGGGAGTTGACTCAAAGAATATTCAAGCGGTAATACTTTATTATCTACTGCCAAAACGGTATTAGCATCTGTATTTAAATAATTGATAATTGCAAACAATAACTGAATGCTCACATTTCTTGTTCCAAGTTCAACCTGTGTCAAATGCGACTCACTTATTTGAAGATCCTCAGCCATCTGAGCGATTGTGAGTTTCTTTCCTACTCTTAATCTTCTAATATTGTTACCTACTAAATAACTATCGTACATATTGTTAACCTCCATATAATCAAATCTTGCTATCTTACTAAAGACAAGATCACCACGTCTGATGACTGATGCTTTTATATTGGAAGGAATAAAAACGAACCACCATTTCTTATCCTTGAGATTGTCTAACTGAATAAAACCAATATATTTCTTTTCCTCCAGTCGTCGCCGGTATCAGAAAAGCCGGCTATGCAAAACTGCAATCACGGCACAGCAAATTTCTTCACCCTTACAATAGGTAAAAACACATCTCCATGTCCTGTAAGATATGTCATTCATAAAATTCATATAAGTGTTAACATCTTTATGATTCGTCTTAATGACTATACGTATATTTTAGGATTTATAAGTGCAAACCTCCATACACGATAATGTGCAATTTCCCAAATCTTGCACATTATTGTAAACAATTTTAAATATTCAATTATAAACAGAAAATAATAACGCAAAAAAGGCACGGTAAGGCTTACCGTGCCAAATGTATTCAATTTACCAGTCAGATTCGCTTCTTCCATCTAAATAAACTTTTACAGAATCAAATTTTTCATAACAATTTGTTTCTTCTTTTTTCGTTTTTCCCGGTTCTATTTTATCACTTCCTCCGACGTATCCCCAATTAGTATCAACTATTTTATCTCCTTTAAAAAACAATGCCGTATATTCAACATATTCTGCCGGCTCATTTCCAGTATTTTCCACACTGATAATTGCTTTATCTTTAGCTATACTTACGTCACACTTTAGGTTTTGAACAACTGGATTATAATACTCACATGCTTCTGGTTCAAATTCCCATTTAAATTTTGAGAATTTTTGATTTGAGTCAAAGATTAGAGCCACTTCTGTATCTTTCGCAAATGCATCTACCTCTTCTTCTTCTGTTCCAACAATCTGGTCATTACCGTCAAGCAAATCTACAGATACATTTAAGGCACAATCATTAACTGTATTTTTTAATACTAATATTAAATAATACCGGCTATACGCTTTATATGTATAGGATGTTACTTCTATACCATTTGCCACTGCATCTGCATCAAAATCACTGTTTTCTGTTGAATCATCAATACTAGCTTCTCCAACAGAGCCAACGTTCTCTTTTGTTGCTTCATTATTGTTATCAGCGGTTGTTTCAGATACTTTTTCAGCTACTGTTCCTTCATTCTTTTGGCTCACTTTTTCACCATTTTTACTTTCCGAACATCCAATAAGCATAAACGCTGTCAATAATGAAACTGCTAACACATAGATTTTAAAATAATTTTTCATATGGCCTCCGTTCCGTTTACTATAGAAGGTAAACAATGTTTTTATATAGGTATTCCTGTAAAGGAATACCTATATCTGATATGCTTAGTATATCAGCGACCAATTCAACAAATCACACTCTCAAAAAAGCAGACAGAGCGAAATCCATTTTCAACTCTGCCTGCCTTTTCAAATTATTACTGATTTATTTCTCTATATGCCTTTCTGCATGTCTCAACAATAGTATTTAGATTCTCTTTATCTAAAAAAATCTGCATATCATCGCTGACATTATTATAGAATTCACTTCTCTCTTTAAGATGATCAATACAATACTGTATGTCCTCTTCATCGCTACTATGATGAGATCCGCATGCATTAATTTCAGTAGAAAACCAAAAGTCATCTTCTGTTATTTCCAAACACACCTCAAATACCTGCCAGCCACCAAGTTCCGCTCCAAAGTTAACCTCAATTATATCTTTTGGGTTATCTCTAAACGTGACGGATAACATATCATCAGGAGTGTTTGGACTTTCCCATGTTGTCAATCTTTCCTCATCTTCTGCAAACTTTTCTTTGATACAAATGTCTGGCCAAACAATATTGTAAATGCATGGATTCATTTCTACAACCGACATCTGTTTCATAATATCCTTAATGTTCTCCTTCACATATTCTGTTCTTTTATCCTTAACAATCTTTGCTGTATTCATTTCTTTAACCTCGCTTTCCATATTCTAACTGTTCAACGTCATTCCAATAATCTAAGCTGCTCCATTGCAGATATCTTGAATACCTTTGAGTATTCCCATTAACGCTTTTAACTGCTTTGGTGTGTAGCCTTCAAGCATCATCATAATATCATTGTCAATATTCCTGTGTACTTCAATGTTCACTCCGGATAAAAGGTAATCCACAGATGTTCCATATATTTTTGCGAACTTAACAATAACTTCTGCTGACATCTTGTTGATTCCATTCTCATACTTCGACAGTGCATTTCTGGATATCCCCATTCTACTTGCAGCTTCTTCCTGCGACAATTTATTCTTTCCTCTCATGATTGAAAGTCTTTCCCCAATTTCATATGGGTTGTAATTTAATTCTGTCATTCTACTCACCCCCATCACCATAAAAATCTGTGTGGAGGACGAGGTCCTTTAACATCCAATTTCTTAGTTTTCCTAAGTCTTTCCGGCAAATGTTCCTCAGCTTGTTCGTGGGATTGATACAATCTATGAGCCTTTAATGTAATTGCTCCATTTGTATCTTTAAATTTAACTGTGTAAAAATTACCGTTCTTTCTAATTACTTCTGTCTCTCTAATCAGCCTATTGCTCTCAATAATGTAAGCAGTATCGCCTATCTTGAAAGCATTTGTTTGTTCGGTGAAACTCTCTCCACTCAATTCTTCATCTCTTAAATTATTCAAATTAATCATTCCTCCTGCTTATACAAAACTAAATCTTTCAATTACATTTTGTCCTCACAAAGACAGGGAAACTTTTCCTTGTAAGTAAAGCCAGTGTTCCGTAGCACTGCGAGTTGTGCCCTGGCAGCTGATCGCGTACGCACGAACATATGTTCGTTACGCATATTAATATACTATATTTTTTTCTGGATGTACACATCAAAAATGATGAATTTTCAAAAATTTTTTATACAGCACTTTTCATCTACCCGGAATCTTTACTATTCTTGAATCCGTCAAACAATTCATCCACCGTAATCCCAAAATATTCTGCTAGCCTGACTGCACAAACAAGGTTCGGATTTTTTGAATTGCGCTCCATACGGCTAATGACCTGAACATCAACACCGACTTTTTCTGCAAGTTCCACTTGCGTAAGATTCATACTTTTTCTCACTTCGTAAAGTTTGCTCTTAAATACAATATCGTTTTTCATTTTCATACTGAGACCTCCTAAATAATGATATAAATAGGTAGATTTTCCCGCATCGGGATTCTCGGGCTTCTCCTACATACCATTATACTCAGACACCTGTCCTAAAATCTGGACAGAGTAAAAGGCTACCCCAACTTACATTGGAATAGCCCTTATTTACGTACTTTTCATATTTTCATATTTTATATTTTTATTTTACCAATCATCATCGTCGTCATCTGATCCACTCATAATATGCAGTTCTCCAGTATCCATATCAAGAGCCATATTCCCTGACATCTCCATCATCATATGTCCGTCTGTATCCATCAGCATATCATCTGACATTCTAAAACACATATCTCCATCTTCTAAATCAAATTTGCACATAAGTTATTCACCACCTTTGAACTAATCTTCAAAAATATCATACCCGGTTCTGCAACCTCTCTGACGTATTGCTTTAAAGTGATATCCATTCGTTTCCCAGTGTGGAAATTTATCTGCCTTTTCTTTGTTGGTATCACGATGGCAAATTATAATATTCTCCGGAACATCGCAGCCACCTTTTGACAATGGACGTATATGATCAATAGTCGGATGATATGAACTTCTTGGATTACCACACGCTGATTTTTTTATAGTTCTTCCAGCATAATCAACAACTGTATCCCTATGTCCAAAGTAGGCATTCCATACTTCGACAATATTGTACTTTGACATTTTGAGTACCTCCTTTCGCAATTTAAGAAAATATTTTCTAATTAAAATTCTACAATTAGCGGAGGTACATTACCATGAACCACTGTGGTTCAAAAAAAGAGATTCCTATGAAGGAATCTCTAATTCTTGGATATTTGTTTCAGTTATTTGCAGAAGCTTTAAAAGCTTTAAAGTACTTATCCGCCGCTCTCCTGTTTTATAATAATAAACTAAGCGAGTCGACACGTTAAGTTTTTCCGCTATCACCTCATCTGTGAGATTCGAATTGCTGATGATATTATATACCATCAAACCGTCTTCCTGAAACTTTTTTCTTTTTTTATCCATATGCAGTCACCTCCGGTCTTCCGACCGTTGCCGTATCCCGTAGGCATCTGCACTTTCAATATATATTATTATTTTTTCTTTTTCAAGTCTTGCGCAACATATATAGTTCCATATTGCAGTATGTTCTTAAGCATATCTGTATACTCTGCTAATCCGCACGAAATCATCCGTAAATTACAATACAGTGTAAATAATTTAATTACATCATAACCGGTAATATCCATAATATCTGAGTCATAATCACCATGCATTATAGCATTACGATTGATGAATGAATCTTTAGAATTATTCGTTATGCTTTTATAAACTGCATCAATTATATTCCATATTTTACCGTAGCGCTCATGATTCATTAACTTAATAATATCCGATATCTCCTGCGAACGTTCCTTCCCTTTTTTTACTTTTGCTGACAACTTAAAATAGTTATCCCAAAGGCTGGCACAGTCCTTATGTTCTCCTTCGAGTAGCGCAAAAAGATTTCTCGCTGCACTACGTAGCTCACCATTCTCCAAAGCAATAATTGCACACTTTAAATCAATAATTTTACGTTGCAATTTTACCGGGAGCGTACTTTCATCTGCTTCCAACATATTCCCAAACATTTTTTTGATTTCTAAGTATTTATTCATAACGAAGCTATCTAGAATGTCTTCAACTGTCACCGATTCATCAAGCAATGGATATATTGGCAAAGGCATATCATACAAAAAAATACCTTCCCGAGCCAGCTCGTTAAGTCGTTGATTGTATTCATCGGAAAATATATTATTTCTAGTAGATTGAACATATTCTTCTAAATCAAGTTTTGCAATATAGCTCTTAAATATCGTATTTTCAATTTCCCGTTCAAGCACAACAATTTCATCATTAACTTTTGACTTCTTCATATGAACAAGGATATCCTGTGCCTGCTCAATATCATTTATCCAATCTTTTTGAATCTGTAACAACTTATAGAATTGAGGAAGATTCTCATCATATGTATACACTCCCTCCAGCTGAGCTTCTTTAATCATCACTGCATACAGTTTATGAACTCTATCTTCCAATTCAAATCTTTTATCTGTAATCTCACGATATTTGCTTACCAGTTCCAGTTGCTTTGCCATACTATCATTCAAATGCGGATTATTTTCAAGGAATCTATCATTCCATTCATCTATTGTATTCTTTTTGATTTCTCCTGTGAGAATTTTATGTATATGTGAATTAATTTCCTTTTTTGAAAGCTGTTCCGGCATATTATTCCTCCCTGTTCAACTCCTCCATCATATCCTTTTCAAATTTCATTAAAAGGGCAAATAATTCTTCAAGATACCTAATCACATCTGACTTAGTTGTATTTTGATCTAACCTTACTCTATTCGTCGAATACGGACATCTCCACTGCCAATTTTCACGTTGCACTCTTGCCGGAAACTTATCATTTATTCTGTCACAAACCACTCTAAGATTATCTGGCAAATTTTTACCGCTAAGCGCAAACTGCATGTGTATCGTCTTTTCACAATCATTTATAATCTCATAATAATAATGTGTTTTTGTTCCCCAGCCACTCTTAGGTTCTTCAGCCTCTGGTAACAATTCAGACGTCATTTCAGTGGTGAATCTTACATAACGCTTTCCACTTCTATCAGTGTTTATATTTATTCTTCCTTCAGACTCCTTTTCTTTTGCCCATTCAAGCATAATAGAAGCAATATTTAAACTGCACCCTGTATCCTTTTCAATTTGATATGTATTTTGCTCTTCACCTTCATCCTCTGAAAATACAATGACTGTCTCAACATTACATGCCTGCATTAACATATTAAGCATGGCAATCTCATGTTCTTTATATACAGTCTCTTTCCAACAAAGACTAGCAACCTTATCCGCCTGCCTTTCAGTTAATGAACTCATTATTCTTAACTTAAGGCTACCTTTTGAAATCATATCTTTAAAAGTACTCTTCTTTGCTTCCGGAGACATATTCGAAAACTTAGAATTAACATTTCTTTGAATAATACAAAGATTTCCAAACTGATCCACTCCATCCTTCCACTGTTCAAATGTTCCCTCTGAGGGATTCTGAGGATACCAATGTTCAACAGAATTTCTGAATTCAAATACAAAGTCATCATATTTCTTTCTATCTGAATTCCATAAGAGGAAATCCAAATAGTTGAATACAATATGAGGAGTATTGACACCCATAGCAAACGAACCATCTTTACATACATTAAAGAAATTCTCTCGCACAGCAGATTTCGCAATGTCTTCTGTTACATTCTCAAAACTTATAATACTCTCATCATATGTATGTATACAATCATCAACAGACAGCCATAACAACAATTGAGTAATCCAATGCATAACCTTTGGCGAAGTATACGACACTCGCAAAGCTGATTGAAGCATAATATTAGTTTTAGTTCTCCAGTCATTTGTTGTTGCCCATTCTCCTGATTTTGTAAATTTTGTATTTCTGTAATAAGGTTTTTTCTTAGATTGCTGACCGGATACAAAAAGACTTTTTAAACTCCACTCGCCGTCAGCATTTTCATTGGCATACTCTCTCTTAATAATATACTTATCAAAAAGAAATCTAGTACGTAACAAGCACACTGCAAAATCTTTTGCAAACTGTGCTTTATCTTCCACTATCTTGTGCTCTCCTATCACTCCATGATCTATTACTCTTATGAAACTATCAATAAGCTTTTTATCATCAAGAAGTTCTTGTATTATCTGCTTTCCGGAATTTTCATGAACAATGTTTTTGCACCCAATTAAAACTTTTAAGGTATGCAACAAGAAAAACGGAAAATCTATAACACTTTCGAATCTCACACGCGCTTCATCGTCAAGATATCCTTCATCATCGTCAACTTTAAAATTTATATCGATTATATCCGAGATTTTATATCCTACGCCTTCAACAGCAGCAACCTCTACTCCTTTTTTATAATCGTCCCACTCTCCTGACGGCATATTATTCCATTCGTCACCAAATAAATTCTTTCTAATAACATTATTTTTGCTGACAAAATGCATTTGAACATATCCGTTCATATCACTACATGCATCCCAAATCTTTGCAAAGACCGCAGATTCATGTTGGTTATGAAGATAACTCATAAGCGTTGCCTTTAATATATCATGCTGCTCTAGCTGTTCTCCACGGGTATTCATAATCTCGAAATAACGATTAAGATCAGTATTCTCCGGAACTTCAATCCTATATACAATAACCCTTCTCATTTTTTCTATAAAGGTATTTCTGTCAAAATCTTCTTTGTTCAACAGTTCTGTTAAAATATGTATCCCTCTTACAATACCTGATTCAAGTCTGTCCACCTCAAATTTATCTCGTTCATCTCCCAACAGTTCTTTAATATTTCGAAGCGAATAATTAGATCTCTCACGGCATGCAAAAGTAAGTGTTTTTTTAACATCCAAACCTAAACAATTAAGTAGCAGATACAAAGATGTAAGTCTTTGCTGTCCATCTACAACCTCATATTTGTTTCCCTGTTTTGATACAACTAATGCACCAATATAATAATTCGAATCATCGGCGACATCATTTATATCTTCAACAAGTTGTGTCAGTTGCTTATCCTCCCATGCGTATGCACGCTGGTATAAAGGGATAATATACTCCATATCGGTATCAAATATATTGTTATCCGAACCGATAATATTAAGTTCAGTTACCAATTGACTCATTTGACACCTCCACTATTCCGTTCATTTCCTTAAGTTTCATATAAAGCCATTCCCATTTTGGAGTTGAAGCTCCATCATCGTCACGCTTTACTTTTATCTGTAACCCCGATATCTCATTATGTAGTCTTGCAAAACTTATCTTTGAAAACATTGCTATCATATTTGTATATTTAGCATTGCTCTCGTCTCCAATGGCATACTTATTAATACTGTCAAATCCAAGATTTTCCATATCAACTCTTATCATAAAAGCCCACGTAAATAGCTTTTTTACTGCCATAACGTCAAAATTATGAAATTTATCATAATAGCACAGTAGAGAACACCAAAAGAGATTCTTTGTATACCCAAATCCCGCTGATCCGTCTTTATGGTTAAGTACACTTTTAATGTCTGCAAATGAATCGTTCGCATCAATCTCCGACTTAATGTCATGCAATAAAAGCATATAATGTTCAACCATTTCAAAAAAATCATTTCCTGCCACAAATGGCTCAGTTATCTGAAAATATGGCATAGCTTTGCTAGCTCTTCTTGCATAAGAATAATTTGATGTTTCTCCAATTCCCTTATAAGTATCTATTTCTTTAGCAATAAACGGTCTACTTTTTATACCACGAGACCAATTCCATATTGGAAACAAATACAAATCAAATAATTCCCTAATCTGCTTAGTATCCTTTGCTTCCCATTTAGTAACTGCATGCTCCATTTCATATGGATATTTTTTCATTTCACGCAGATGATAAGCCTTTAGTAAATCGTGAGGATCCAAAGCTTTTCCTCTTGTGTTTTGTGAATCAAAAAGCTGAAATGCCTCAGAAACTTTATCAACACAAATAATAACAACCTCAAGTATTTCTTTAATCGCATTAATAAAAAGCTCCTTAGTAGCTACATCCTTTAATGAAAACCATTCTCTGATGTACGTATAATTGTTATGTATATTTGTTTGAGATACTTTACTTGAAAAAACTTTATTGATAACACTGCTATTAAATTCTGGCACTATACATTTTTTTAACAAAGTAAGTGAGATAATTCTTTGCTGCCCATCTACAACATCATAAACACCATCATCATTTTTGTGTAAAATAATTGTTCCGACACGATATTTAAAACCCTGACGATATCTCTCTGCATCTGTAATTGCATTAGTAATATCGCTTAAAAGATCCTCTATATTTTGAATAGACCATTTATATGGACGTTGGTAATTGGGAATATCCAAATTCATATTAAGAAGATTTTCAACACTCTTTATTTCCGCCATAGTTTATTCTCCCTTCCGATGCTATTCACAATGAAGAATTAATCAATTACATTAAAATAGTCCATACTTGTTTTTATCATTTGATCAAACAATTCAATATTCTTTTTAAACTCAGCTGCCGAATTTAATCTCACCTCATACTCTTTCCACTTTGTGTTATAAGACTGCTCCAGTTCTGCAGCATCAAGTCGATCAGATATTTCCTGATCAAATTCTCCTTTAATTGCAATATAAAAGTAATTCTTTCTTGGTCTGAATCTAACAAAGTTCTTTATAATACCGTCATTACTTAGTCCAATATAAAACTTGTTATATTTCAACTCATATCCCGGTGCTAATTCTTTTATATGCGTGTGAATATCATCAACATACTTTAACACTTTTGGCGTACTTCGCTTTTCCCAATAAGCTCTGTCTTTAACTTCATATTCTTCTTCATCCTCAAGTGCGTGATCCACCTTATCCATAACCTTTGTAAAAGTAAGAGAAATATCATTTCCTGTTTTAAACGCTGACATTTGTAATGCTATCAATGGAATATTTCCGTTAAAAAGAGATATTACGTTCATAAATCTTCCTGTTATTTCTTCGGCTACAATTACAGCACAGTGATTATATTGTGGATATCTTTTACGTTCTAAATCCCAATATTCAATTGTCCTAATAATATGACTTGGATCCGTTGCTCCTAACTGAATTTCAACTTCATATCTTGTATCCTCACCTGATAACAACAAATCCAAACGACCACCGGAAGGCTGCATTTTTTCTCTTTTTACAGCTGACAAATCTCCCAATCCTAAAACCTCAGGATGTTCAAAAATATATTCTTGAATTGTATCCTCTTTTATTTCCGGATGATTCTTTAGGGATATTTTTTCTAAAGCAATAATATTTGCCATACGCACCTCCTATTATATTATTTCGACTTCTAATTTTTCATTCTACTCCTAACGCCTTAAAAACAGCATCCTGCGCACTTTGATAGAATATCAAATTAAAACTACTCATCAAATCTGCCGGAACTGTCCCTAAATCCACAGCTGAAACCTGTGGTAATAATACTTTTTTTGCACCGCTATCCAAACATACCTGTAATGTATCCGCCAAGTTTTCAACCTTCATCAAGGTACCACCAATACTAAATTCCCCCAGCACTACTAGTGAAGACTGCGTTGGTTTTCCTATTGCAATAGAGCACAGTGCAATCAATGTAGGTAATGCAAGTCTTGATGTCATTCCTATTCCCTGTAAATCAGAATAGTTAACTATGAAATCATTATTGCTGGTATTAATATTCGAGCTTATTGAATGCCCGTTTACTTTTAAATAATTGATGGCAGTGTCGGCAGCTTCTTTACACTCACGATCCGAGCCAATTCCTGTCTTTGTAAACTTGCCATTTCCAACCGAAACTTGCGATTCTAATCTGAACACACCTATCATTTCGTTTTTGCCATTTGAAACAGTGTATACCTGTCCAGGATTAATGATTCCCTCTGGGATTAGTTTGCCACTTCCCTGTTCAGGTACTGAAACAAAATGCTCTTCGAATGTTTCATTATCAATATAAGAAAAATTCACATCATAGAATTCCATTCCACCCAGCTTCTTTAATTGTTCTTTTACTCTACGACGCATTTCCAAAGATATTTCTAATATTTCAGCAATGTCCTCTTTCGTATAATTTCCATCAGGATACAAAAGTTTTACATATCCATCAACCAACTTTCTAACTGCTATTGTGTCACGTTGATTTAAGTTATGTCCAAAATGGAAATACTTATCTACAGCATCTCCGTAACTATCTTTGCGCAATTCTCTTATAAATGCTGCCAAATAATCTGTTATAAATCCATAATCATTTGTAAAATGTTCAGGTCTGAATTTAGGAATCTCCCATCCCGGATTATAGCAATGCATACGATCTAAAAATGCTGTATCAGTACCCATTTCTGGTGGGAAAGGATCAAACAAACTAGATGTTTTTAGAAGAACATCCACACTTTGATTTATATTACCAACAAATACCATAGAAGCAGATGCTCCAATTTCTTCTTTTCCACGGGCAAATGACCCTGAAGCCATATAATCCTTCATTATCTGCACGCCATCTTTATCTTTGAATTTTATTCCTGCCACTTCATCAAAAGCAACGCAATCCCAAAGACCAACCAAACCTACTGTTCTTCGTCCCATATTGTAAAAAAGATTTGCTACAGTAGTCTGTCCACCAGATACCAAAATACTATTCGGCGATACCTCTTTGTACAAATGTGATTTTCCGGTACTTCTTGGCCCCAACTCACAAAAATTAAAATTATTTTCAATTAGCGGAAGCATTCTTGTAAGCAACAACCATTTTTCACGATATGTCAGCGAGCTTGGTTCCATACCGGTTGAACGAAGAAGAATATCAATCCACTCTTCCTTTGTAAAATATTTACGTCCTTCCTTCACCTCATTTATATCTAAACTTGGCATTTGGACCGGTGTGAGTCTTCTAACACTAATAGGATTGGCTTCCTTCTGTCGCTTTCTTTTAGATGAAATTCCATATCCATCAGCATCAACAATACCTGCACTAATAACATCTTCTTGTGAATCATATTCCAACTGTACAATGCACCAAATTCCACCACAAAGCAAACGATCATACTGTGTTGGATATTCACTGCTAATTGGAACTCCCGTTAATCCCATATTTGTGAAAGTTGCTTCATACTGATCCTTCTTAATGTTTAGTTGTACACTGACCATATCTATGATTGTATGTGCTCCTTTTTCTCTTAATCGCGAAAGAATCTTCTGTGCCTCGTCCGGTCGTACAAAATTATCCGAAAGTATCTTTTTTACATTCTCAACTCCACCTTGTATTACATTCTCATCATCGGAGCTACAATATTGACCAAGCAAAAATTCCAAAACATAGACAGGAACATTAGCTCCCTCTTTTATTTTTTTTGTAAGGTCTTTTCTGACGATTTTTCCATCAAAGTGCTGTCTCAACTTTAATCTTATATCTTCATTATAAGTTTCTTGATTCTCATTAATTTGCATAATTAATCCTCTTCTTTATCAATATTAATTTGCTTTTTGTTTAAAGCATTATCTACTATTTTTCTTTCTAGTTTGGCAATATTATCAAGCATTTCTATATATCTAGGAGAAACTGCAACAAGATTCGATATACCTTTGGAATAATACTTTACCACGTCTGCCACTTGAATCATTATCTCTTTTTTTAGAGGTTCCATTATATTAATTATTCTTTTTATCAGTTCATCTATAACTCCCGAATAGTCATACATAGAAATCAATGATTTCGATATATTCACTAGCATTTCGGAGAAATCATACAACACTTCCACTGAATAAATATCACTAAAATCTCGTTCTTGTATTATTGTGATTGCATTAGTCAATTCTTTGTTTAATAGATTCAGTTTTTTCCCTATATCCTTATATTCATCAATCTTTATTGTTTTATGATGTGCTACTGTATTGCGACAATCATGAACTTCTTTTATCATTGATTTCCACTTTTCTGTGCTTCCAATGTCTGAAAAATTCTTCTCCCAAAGGCTTTTAGGTCTCATTAATTCTATTTTTTTTTGTAATTCCTCTTTTGTCATAGAATCAATTGATTCGTAAGACAATTCATTTTTTATAAAATCTGTATAATCTATTGTCCTATCCTCGAATAGATACGCTTCCAATTGTGCAAGGTCAAACTGTTCCAATATTTCACTTAACTTTGGTGTTCCTTTATTTTTTGCTTTTATATTTCCCATAGTTTCATCTGAAATAGTTTCTTTAGGCCATTCTTCCTTATAAGCCTTCGTTAAAACAATTAATATTAATTGTCTCAGTTTTCTTTCAAACAATGCGTACTTTGGGTACAATTTTTCACACAGCGAAAAAGAGATTCCATCGTATACTTTTGTGATACCTATGTATTGATTGTAATTAGTCCTAGTTAATGTATCATCAAATTTTTGTAAGATTTCTACAGCCTTATTAAATCTCGTTTTTGTTGATAATTTTAAATAATAACGGTCTGAATATATATCCGTCTCTATATAATAGTTTACTTTTAGACCTTCTTCATTCTCAAAATAACCATCTTTTAATTCAAATTCGGTTTTAGATAAATACTCAAAAGTAATTTGTTCGACTGTTTTTTCACTTTTCTTTCTGTCCAACAATATATATTCATTTTCTATATAAGCCAAACAAATTCCTCCTCTCCTCTACCATCCAAAATCATCTGCAAAAGCGATATCCATCACTACTTCATGCCTAAACAATTCAATGTCTGTATTAGCATCGCTTACAACCAGATAATAATTCTTTGCTCTATCATATTTTTGATTCTTAAAATTGAATCTCATTCTAAAGATTCGCTTCTGCGAATCAGGCTCTCTATTATCTGCCACATATGTATTTTCATTTGATATTCTCTCTCCGCCTTCTGCCTCAAAGAATATCTTATATGTGGTCTTTCTAATAGTATCGCTAACCGGCTCTGACTGAATGAAATCCATCGTTGTAATTAAGTTGGTTATTTTCTGAACCATACTTACTAACGCTATTTTTACATTAGTTGTATCCATGTGTCCTTTTTCCATCTTTATATCTACAATTGGTACAATCATTTCCTGCGGTGACGAACCTCCATGAACAAAGTTCTGTCCGCCTCCAGATACTTTGAACACATTACTGCTTATCGGGTAAGACACTATCTTTTGATCGTTATTTCCTAAAACAAATCCAAGATTAACATTTCCAACTCCATCCTCAATAATATGCTCATTAGATACAACAAATCTGCGATTGATAAATGCATTCTTTCCTGCCATTCCACCAATCTTATCGCTCTCAGTTATCTTGTCTCTCTTATATATAAAGCCATGATCTGATGTGACAATAAACTTATATGTATTTGCATTAGAAGCAAGTCTATTAATAAAATCCATTATTTCCTTAATTGCTTCTTCGCACGCGATAAACACTTCATCTTCTGTATTTGGTTTATCACCTCTCGCATCTATCTGATTATGATATACGTACACAGCTTGTTTACCGGTAAATATTTTTCTTAGTTCATCCTTTTTCAAGGACTTTACATCATCAAACTGTACACAGACGGAATCTGCCAAATAATCTTGTAATACCTTTTGTCTCGAAGCCAAATTATCACAACTCTTACCATCTACTAAGACATTAAAATCATCTGTCATTTCTAGTGTTTTATGAGGTAATAATGCCGCCATTCCAAGTCTCGTATATGAAGGCAATGTACTAAGCATATTCTCTATTCTTGCAGTACATTTTGGATTATCTTGCATACGCACAAAAAACTCTCGGCCAACTTCATATCTCATTGCATCAGAAATAATAACAACCGTTTTTTCCTTCGCAGCCCCAATATACTTATCATAAAACTTTCTTTGTAATGGATATATCGTCAAGGATTCCTGCTTTATCAGTTCCTGATTCCAAGCAGGAATAACTTCATCTAAATACTCATTAGTATAAATGTTTTCAACTAAAGCTTTTAGTTTTTCATAGTCTTCTGTCTCTTCGATTTTATCGAAATAATAGTAAAATTTTCTGTAATAATAGTCTACTTTATACCCTTCTTTCACATAGTCATCTAATACGGCTTTAAACTCCTTAGCAGGTTCATAATTTGCTATACATACTATATTGTAGGCACTTTCCAACATGGAATATATATACTTATTCTCTTTTCCAAAATGCATCTTTGTTCTAAAATCACATAATTGCATTATGTCCATATCATCAACTTTGGCCCCTGTATCTTCCGCCATTAGTCTGCTTACAATCCATTTTTGAATATACTCATCTATATATTCAAAAGTATCACAATGAACTAAACTATCCGGTTGATATTCAGAAATTATATTTTCTAAATGCAACCCTCTTGCAACTATTTTTGATAACTCATCATACTTTTCTTTATATAATACGTTGTTCATCAAGTTGTCCATAAACGCAATAACATTACCTGGTTTAGGTGCAACAAATGTGCTCCATGATTTCGGTATGTCAGCTTTAATGTATTTATCTGTATAAGTAACAAACATAGTAACAACAAGTTTTTCTAAACTTGGATTTGGATCAATGTAGCCAAATTGCTCTTCGCACAATCTCCAGAACTTGTCCGCCAAATCATATTTTGCAAATTCTTCTAAGAACTTGTTATCTTCTAACTCAGAATCCGTTAATGTTATGCGAACTACTTCCTCAAAAGAACAAGTCTTTGTTTTACAGATAGCACTAAGCAGACCAATTACTATATTTTTTTCATTGAAGTTTTCAATTTCCAAATCGTAGAATCTCTGAGTACGTTCTTTATTTGCAAAGAATTTGATATACTTTTCTATTACGTGCTTATACTTTTCTTCAATTCCCAAATCAACAGCAAGCAAAGAAGCTCTATCTGCATAAAATCTCTTAGAATATAACAACGTGTCTTCCAAATGATTATCTTTCACATCCGGTTTAGAAAAAGGAGCATAAATAAGATAGTTTGTTTTTGTATCTTCTTTCTCAAGAAAATATTTAGTTTTAAATTGATTATTCTCCTCCAATAAATACACTTTGGCATTGTCCAGTTCTACAGATTGTATATCATCTACAAACTCAGCTCTTTCATCATACCAAAATACAAGTTTACGTGTTTCGCCTGTAAACTCTGCATTTAATCTATTAATAATTTGTTTTAAATTTAATTCTGCCATATCAATTCTCCTGATACAAAATAAAATCAATCTTGTACTCTTCCCTATTTATCCAATAAATATATATCTGTAATAATGTTTTAATATCTTTTCTTGCATCTTTATTCATTATCGAAATCAATCCTTCTTTTGAATAAAACTCTCCCTTTTCCGATGCAACAAAAATGATACCAATCTTGGTTAGAATATTTCGTAATGAACCACAAATTTTAGTCTTTTTAATATTTTTAGACGTATCAATAGTCTTTACTAGTCGTTCAACAAATGCTTTTGCTTCATATTGGTGAAAGTTTGCAAATATAACAATCAATTCTATAATTCCATCCAAAGTATCGACTGAATCTAAGTGTTTATTTAATTTTTTAACAAAATAGTTGAATTTCAATAAGTAATCTTTTTCTTCCAATATATTATAATCGCCAAACATTTCAATTAAATATTGGTTAATTAAACTTTCCTTGTGTTGTGGTTTTGAGGTAAGAACTCCCCAATCCGTATCGGTCAATAAAATATCAATATTCCCGTGCAAAAGATAAAAATTATTTCTCCATTTTAGATACTCTATTATATCACCAGGAGTTAATAGTTTTTTACACATCTCCTTATAGTCATTAAAAGATATACAGTTAATATCCATTCCACCGTCATTGTGTTTTCTTAATAAATGCTCATAAACATCAACCCTGTCATTAATAAAAACAACTAATGGGACAATTTCAACTGACTTCGATATAGTTACGACATTCCCCATATCATTTGAAAATGTAATTGTATTACTATTTATATAATTAATAGTATCTTTGATTTGCTTTTTTGCAATTTTACACTTTTTAATAACCCACTGAGATTCTTTTTCCAAATCCCAAGTTTGCTTTGATTCCTCTCTTGCCTTTAACTGTATTACCAGAACCTTATCTTTCAAATAAATCATCAAGTCCGCCAATTCAACCTTATGTTTTTCATCCAAATAAAATTCTAAGTTTTTAAAAACCAGCTCCTCAAAAAATATCTCCTCAGAAAATGCACTCAACAATTTTTCAGAATTATTCATAATACTCCTTTAATTGCATTTTTTTGAAGCATCAACTTAACACTCCCTTTTATGCTTTGAACTCTCTGTATTTTTTTTCGTCCATCATTATTTTTTTACTATCGGCAAGCACTTCATAAAAAACTCCATCACTCGCAGTTTGCACTTTGCGGTAGTTGTATTTCACTCCATCATCCAAGTCTAATTCAATTCTAGATAGTGCCAAATGACCAATCTTTTCATCATAGTCTCGACACTCTTTTAATTGCTTTTGGAGTGTTTCTTTACGCTTTGTTGCTTTATTTATTTCCTTATTGTCAGTACTATTATCAATTACATTCTGTTGATGACTGATTTGGTTTTCATAAACTTTTTGCATACGATGCAAATAATCAACACGCAGATTACCAATTGTATCCGGCGTATACCTATGTAAATACACTAGTGCTTTGAAGCCATTTTGCTTACCACTATCAAACAACCAATATATCGGTCTTTTACCAGATCCAGTTACTGAATATGTGGCACAATGATCAGCAAAAAAGTTGTTTAAGAAATAGTTTCTAATCTTCTCTTTACTAGTTGATCCTTTAGTTCCAATAGAATTTGCGATAAAATCTAGATTTTCTGATAATGTATCCTCACCATAAACAACTTTTAACCACTCGCATAATCTTGCTACAATATCATCCTCTAAATACTCTTCATCTGTTATCGGAATCACATTATCATCATCAGGAATAAACGAAGTATATTTACTTGCATCCCATTCTCCACCAGCATACGCTAGTCCTTCTACATCTAACGAATATCTTCCAAACATGCACCCTACCGCATATGATAAAAGACTCTTGATATCACGCTGTAAATCAGCTTTACGAACTGTAACATCCTTATCATCAACTTCTGGTACAATCTCATCTTGGAGACCATAAATATCAATAAATATTCTATTTAATTCCTCTTCATTTGCTTTTAATTGATTAAAGCGTTCTTCACATTCTGTTTCCCATTCTTTATACTTATTTTCTACTAATCTTCCTATTGTTTTTCCTTTTATTAATGGACATGTTACAAAATCCCACGAATTTTCATAAGAATTCCAATCACATTCTGATAACTTTAAACATTCTTTGGCTATCTCGTTTATCTCTGTCATACATTTTTCACTTTTTAGATAAGGAATTTTTCCAATATCTCCAGCTTGAAAATTAATGGTCGGACTTAAGAGTTCTACATAATATGAAGTGACAATAGAATTAATTAAAGCTAATGTATATAATTGTAAATTCTGCTTGCAGAAAATAGTTGGACATGCCGAATTAAAGACCATCCCTTTTGGACTATATCTGACTGCAAATTTACTTGATACTCTTGTCCATGATGCCCCTTCTTTGAAATAAAATTGTCTTGACGGCAAATGATTTCCCATTGTTGATAACCTATTATAACTTAATTCATCGAATTTAATTACATAATCAAAATTACCGTACCATTTTCTATAACTCCCCCCTTTAGTATGTGGCGCATACTTTCTTTTACTCTCAAAAAATTCTTGTTCTGCACTAGCTTTCATATTAATATCAACAAAATCAACTTCTGGCCATAGTCGTAGAAAAGTATCGTTATCTCCTGTATCTAATCCTACTCTTGCATCAACAATATCCGCAAATTTTTCATTTTCAAAATTATTTATGAAATTTTGACTAATCCAATATGACATTATTTTTCCTGGTATCTTATAAAAATCATCTTGACAAAATTCATACATAGAATTCCTACTTAAGAATAATTTTTCTTTCTCATTTTCAGATATTCCATTTATCGCCCTACAACACACGCTATTATAATCATTCATATGTTTTTTTCTATAAATGAAAGTAACAGTTTGAACAACTTCTCCACTGATTTCATCAAAAGCCTTTGTTCCTAAATGTATCATATTTATCAAATTATTATTTAACATAATATCACGTAATTTTTCAGCTCTAGACAGAAACATCCATGTATGTTGTGTTATCATAGAAGCAAATGCGTTCTGCTGTGCGTATTGCATACATTTCATAATAAAAACCGAAAAAAGATCTTCTTTACCTTCAGAAAAATGTTTCTTAACATAGTCATTAAGTTTGGAACTTCCATTACTAATTCCCATATACGGCGGATTTGTTACAACAACCTCATATTTCTGTGCCATCGCTTTTGCTATCGGTAACAAATGCTGTATTTTTTCAGCCACTTCTTGTGTTCCATATATATCCAAAGACATTTGTCCTTCGCCCATTTCCTTTGGTGTAGCAAATCTCTTCAATAAATCCCAATCATACTCTTCAACATTAATAATAGAACCATATTCTTTAGCATCTTTAAAGTTCTCGATTAATCCATTAACCTGATTAAGGGCATTTGTCATTTCTATATTACTAAGACCTGCACCTAAACGCTTTAATTGCTCGGTTGTTATTCCATTACTTTCCTGAATTGCATAAACATTAAACTTAGTATCCTTACTTAGGATCCTTCTATTGTATTGACGAGCTTTCATCATTACTGCAAAGTATGCCATCTGTCCAGCTCTATCATCAATATCTAATCCATATATATTGTTTTCAAGTATACTTCTGGCTGCATCTCTTTGACTCCAGCCTGCACTTTCATATATCTGCATAAAGACATCAAAAGCATACACCAAGATATGACCTGATCCCATACATGGATCTATCAACTTGATATCTTCTGGATTGAGTTTAGCGTGTTCCTCTCTTATCTCTGCAAGTTTTACTTCTACTTCTGACTCCTGCTCTGCTTCCTCAAGATAATATTTCCACTCGCGCTGTAAGGTTTCGTTTGGATGTCCTTCCAACCATAAACGTCCTAAACTATTTTCTACCATATATCTAACTATCCAGTCTGGCGTAAATAACTGAGTCACTGCCGGAATTTCTTCTTTAGTTATCTTCCCATTCTTTGCAAACGCAGCATTCTTTGGTTCAGTATTATAATACTGATATAACCATCCAATGATTTCTACCTGTCCGCCTCTATTAACATCAAAATCTTCTTCTGGGATGTCATTTACAAGTTTATAAACAACGCCCTCTTTATCAACAACTGATAAATATAGTAATAGCTCTGTATAATCATCCGTTTTTTCGAATAAGTATGGCAATAATTCATTCATAGAATTACATTGTTTAATAAACAATAATCTGAATAAATCATCTATCTTATTATCTTTTTGCAACTGCAATACTAATTCTTTTTCACTATCAGAAAAAAGCAACTCTGAATTAAATGGTTCAGTTACGATATCAGGCTCCATCTTTCCATTTTCAGACGAAAGTACTCTTACATGCGAAGGAAAATAGTCATTTACTTCCATAAATCTTACAGCAATCAATCTATTAAACCATGTATACGCCACTTCTTCTAATACATACTTATAGGCAGTGTCATAATCCGTTTCTTTTTCTTTTTCACGCAATACTTCTACCAACTTTTCTCTTTGACTTCGCACTTTTCCTGAAACTGCAAAAGGCTCTGTGGTTCCTATATCATAAAAATCCGTTGTTTTTGTAGACTGTGGAAGCCTATTTGCTATTCCATTTTCAGTTATTCCTAACAAGCCTGCACGGTATTGTACATCTGCTATTAATTTATTTCTTGCCCATATAGCAAAGTTCTTGATTACTGTTTTATTCATTGATTACCTCTTTAAAATTCAATATTTATAGTAGTGTTATCATCTAACTCAGACATAATTTTAGACTTCATCTGTTTTAGATATTTATCAATATCATCTTCGTTTTTAATTGTCCATGTCTTCGTTTGTGTAACTGTTTTTGCTGTTATATTTTTTACTCTTTTCTCCGGAACATCTACAGCAACACCAACTTCATTACTGCTCTTCTTCTTTTTTATTTCAGCATCTAACGCTGCCATCTCATTTAACAAACGTATTTTCAAAGCGTCTGATCTATCAGCGTAACTTCTCAAAATAGATATGTTATTACATGATTCTGCGCCATCTCTTATTTCTATAAAAAGTTGAGTATATTTTGATTTTCTCTCATTTTCATATTCTTTACCCGTAACTTCTTCAATCACACGTCTTTGATCGCTATCTATAGAATCTACAACAGGTTTTGTTTCTTCCTGTAAAAGTGATGTGTATATATCCATAAACTTTTCCCTCAATTCAGGCAATTTAGGGATATCCGAATAAGGCATCTTTTTCGAAACAATCGAACGCATTTCATCCACAATTTTTTCTAGTTCTGCATTAACAATATACGTTTTACTATCATCATAGATTTCTAGCATATCAAGTGCACGAGAAAAAATCGTATGTTGCTCTCCCTTAAAGAATTTACTTAATGGATCATAATCATCCGCATAATCTAACAACTCTTCTTGATTTTTAAATACATACTCAAAGAAATCCTTAGGTGTTGATTGGCGTAATACACCTGTAAGAAGAGCTTTTCCTTCTTTTAACACGTCCTTTCCGGGAAATGCTCTAGTTGTATAATTAGTTTCCAGCACTTCTATCTTGTGTATCATATCTGTTGAATACTTTTGGAAGTTTTTCATCATTGTATCTTCGTCATCAGATGCACTAGAAACATTAAATAATTCTTTAATAGTTGTTCTAACTGCTTTCTTATAATTTTCAGGAACTTTTTCACGTTCCTCTATCAGTAGTTTATCTACGAACTGCTTTTTTGTAATATAACTAATAATTTCATCTGGTTCTTTGTTTAATACTGTTACATTCGCTCCGTTGACCGTAAATAATAAATCTCCATTTTTGAACAATCTCGCAACTAACCAAAAAACATCATCTTCAACAAATCCATAAGGTGCTCTCATAAATCTGTCTTTAATAGATTTCATAGACGTTTTCATATGAATATTCGTATTAGTTTTAATAAAAGCCAACACGTCCATCAATGCATTTTGATTAGGTACTCCTGCATCTCCCAGGTCTAATGTTAGTTGATTATCTGCTATAAAAAGTTTTCGAATATCAGAATCATTCTTTGCTTCAGTTATATATGGCAACTTATGATAAACTGTTTGCACTAATCTTCCTAACGCCTCATTTATTCTGCTTGTCACATCCTTTGATGAAAGTTTAGCTACATCGCCATTAACATAAATAGTCGCATCTTTAAGGCTTTCCTGTAGATAAAGTTTTGCATTCGAATTACGTTCTCTCATCTCAACTCGCTTTGATTCTTTAATAGTTTCATATTTAGTTAATTGAGATGAAGAACTTAATCTTAAGTACTTTTCAATCTTTAAATATCTATGTAATTCATCTAAAAATGCAGTATCATCTGGAAGTAACACTATTACTTCATTCCCCTGTCCAGACATCATTCTAAGAGTAGTGTCATCTGTTCCGCCCTCATACCATGGCGTGATTATTGATAAACCAAAATCATAACTTTGAGTGCCCTTATATGGTCTGTCATCCACCTTTTGATTAAATGGGAACGAATATCGTCCATTAAACTCGGGATATCTATATTTCTTATCTGTAAATAATCCTTCAAAAAGCATATTTGATACGCTTGCAATAACTTCACTTCTATCAACAGATTGATTTTCAATTTCCCTATTAATTTCCTGTTCTTCATCTGTTAAGAAAACATATAACTTATCATTCTTTTGAACAAGCATCTGGCTAATAAGAACCTTTAAGGCTTCTTCAACTTTATTTTTAAGAGTTATTCTGTCTTGATTAATATTATCCACCATCAAAGTAGTTATGTTTTCAATATTGGCTTCAATTTCATTGACATACTTAATCATAAACAAAGTTTTCAGCACATCTACAGCAAATACGTCAGCCTCTTTTTTTTCTGGATTAATATAACTGTTATCATAAGCCCTCATAATAACGCCCCTGTGACTATGATCCAAAAAACTTTCTAAAGCATTATAAAATCTATAGAACGGAATTATAGTTCCGCTCTCATTTTCCTTTAATGCCATAGCTGATTCTTTGAACAAAGCAAGCATTGATCTTTCGCCTTCCGATAAATGCTTGCCAGATGCTCCATGAGTACGAATCGATGTAAGAACTGCAGCAAGCAAATTAAATTGATATGGAATAAATGGATATACTTCCGCATAGTCGTTTTCTCCCGAATATATCTTTTTTTCAATCCCATCATTGAAAAAAATCAAATTCTTAATTACTGTTGATTTTTGTTCATATTCAACTCTTAATGTTTCAGAAGCGACATCGGTTTTAGCTAAAATTCTCTTCTTAATAACCTCATCAACGTTAGCTGATGATAAAGAAAGCCTCGTTGCAAAACGACCTTGAATTTTCGAAAAATCATTTCCTTTAACTTTTGTGATAGAATCAATATCTTGCTGGCTAGTTACGACAACCCAAGCTTTTCCTTTACATTCCTTACTTAATTCTTCCCTAACAGTCTGGAGATTCAACATTAGGTTTGAGTCTTCACCTATGTATTGTCCTACTTCATCAACCATAAATACCACATGATGATTATTACCTTTTTTATCTATATATCTTTTAACACGCTTGGCAAAATCTTCTATGCTAATTCTATATGCCTCATTTGCCTTTTCAAACCAATTACGGGCTGAAGATTCACTCATGAAATCAATATCAACCAAAGAATCAACAACATCATCCTCAATAAAATCAATTCGATGTCTTGATTCTTCCCAAGCAGAGCCATAATACTCCTCAAACTTTGTTTTAAATTCATCATATTTATTTGCATCTGTTAATGCTTCTTCAAGATCCGCAAGGTATGGACTCTGCCCACAAAAACCTCTAACTTCGTTAAATACCTTTAAAAACACATTAACTATTGCATCTTTATCGCTTTTTCCTGTAGCATCACTTTTAGAATCTATATTAAACAAAATAACGTCACTAGGAGTCTCTGCAGCAAGTTTCATGTCTGCCAGCACCATAGCATCTGAAATCTTATTATCATCTTCGAAATATTCTATTGCTTTCTTCCCGTTCACTTCTTTATTAGCTAACAAATATGAAAGTATTTTCAAGAAATGAGATTTACCACTTCCGAAGAAGCCAGAAATCCACACACCAATTTCATTAGTGTTTCCGATAACACCTTTTTTATAAACTTCAAAAAACTCAGCAAAGTGTTTCTGAAGTTCTTTTGTTACAACGTATTCTTCTAATTCCTGAGCAACATTAGTTTCTTCGCCTTGTCCAACAATAATAACACCCTGAATATCTCTATCTATTGGTTTGACAAACATATCTTTTATTTTCATTTGTAGTTCCTCCTACTTTACTAATTTAAACGCTCTATAGTAATTATCATCTTTTATTTCATCAAATAAAATCAACTCTTGTTCCGTATATGTTCCTGGGAAAAACATTACCACTGGCGCTTTTACAAAACCTTGATGCAAATTATTAATTGCTTTATGAGATCTTAATATCGGATAACATTTTCCGACTCCTGTCAAAAAAACAATTGCATTATCTGGTGTATTCTCCTTAATAAACTGAACAATATAACTATCATCAAAATCTATTTTCATAGATCTTGTAACAGCTTTTGTGATTTTGTCTAGTCCTCTTCTTTTTTCAAATTCAAAGCACTTTTCTAAAAAATCATTATCCTTTAAAAAATCAATTATTATGTCGTAAAGATCAAAAACAACTAATGTATAATCATCTTTTCCCTTATCGTTTTTCTTTTTCAGATACTCGATACGTTCTCTTACTTCTAATTCTGCTTCAGGAGGATAATCAAATATCCAATAATTAACTTCATTAGCTTTTCCACCACTTTGTCTGAAAGATGGTTTATTTATTGCCAGTTCCATTTTATCTAATCGTTCTTGTAAATCAGCCATTATCTTATCCCCTCCAATACTTTTGTGATTGGCTCATAACCAAAATCTATAAGCCAATTTCTGATAACAGGATCAAGAATTGGTTTTATAATTTGTCTCGTTTTAGCAGTTCTATTTTCATCAATAAAACCTGCATCTTTCATCTGAGCTTTATAGCCTGAAATTAATCTTTTAAATGTCATTTCTGAAAACTTTGCAACTTTATCATCATGCTCTTGCTTTTCGTTAAAAAAAACTCTAAAGTCCAAATCACTTATTTCATAATTTCCTACAATCATCTTTTCTCTTACTACTTCATACATAAAATCAAAGAATAATGTGTCATGAGCCAAATCTGCCGCAAACGCAATCATCTTTTGAGTTTGTATATCACTTTCCAAAAATATTGGATAAAAGCTAGAGTTTAATGATTTAATCCTATTAGAAACAGTGGAATATATATTTTTTGCTCTAGCCGGTGTAGGTGCCTCAAATATATTTTCTTCTTCACTCATCTTTTTTATCTCATCAAATGAATATCCATCATTCAATAACTTCACTGCTTTTTTAAATTCCATAAACCAAAATGAATTACTAACAGATCCAGCACTATATTTATTCCTCTTCACAACTTAAACCTCTTCTTTCACAAATTCACATATATCACTAATGTCACAATCCAAATAGGTTGCTATTTTCAAAAGAACACTCATTGATACTTCTTCATCTTTTCTTAATCTAGTCATTGTGTTCGGTGCAATTTCAACCGCTTTTCTCAAATCAGCTTTGCTCATCTTTTTATCAACAAGAAGTTTCCACAATTTGTTGTAACTTACTTTCATCTCAACACCTCTGAATATTTATATTTATGCTTTTCCGTACAATGCATATCCTTTTTTATTATATTACAAATATGTAAGTTACTCAATCATTTTCTCGCAAGATATTGCGAGCTTTTTTCATTTCGATGACTGTTAAATTATTAACAAAATATATGGTAACTTTCCTAAAATAGTTTCTATTTAAATATTAACATTCCATCTGTCCCTTTATTCGGACTACATTTTAGTAGGCCACCCACGAAAAAGAGGAAAAAGAGGAAAAGAGTAGGCCACCCATCTTATTTAAAACCGTTCTTCTTGTACTATCTTTATATCAATACTTTAAAAAAGCGTCCAACCTCCGTCAGACGCCCTTTAACACCTAATATTTCCTAAACTCTTCCCACATATGCATAATTACATCCCATACAACTTTAATAACACATATTTGCTTTTCATCTTCAACGTTTGAAAAATCAATATTTTCATCATTGAGTCTTTCTTTCATAAAGTTCCTAATTCCATCAAGATAGATTTCATCAGGATATAACTTATCTTCTTCATCCGTGGAGTAAATCTCAATCCCAAACAAATACATCAATGCAACAAAAATGTTTATTTCCGTCATATCATGTGAAATATCCATAATTGAACTTACATAGATTTTTTCAGTCGTATAAAGATTTTCACAGACAAACCTCAGAATAAACTCTCGACATATTCCTTCTCCCACAATTCCGTCATCTGGTAACAAATCATTATAGATTCTAATTCGCATATATTTCTTTGGATCAATAAATTTCATCATATCAATTATTCTCTTTTTTGCCTCATAATCTGTATATTCATCACTTCTAAATAAAACGCAAATGTTTTTCTCCATAGAATGTACCTCCTTCCTTACTTAAACGGCAGACTAACTTTCTCTGCTGTCTCCTCAACTAATTTTGCAATATCTTTATAATTTCTTCCGCTTACATTTTCTGTTTTCTCATAATCCAAAGCCTTGAAAATATTCTCATATAACAAATCCCTAAATTCCCTTGTCACTGGGTAACACAAGTCCACATACTCATCCTCTGTACCGGAATTATTCTTCAACTGTGACGGCATTGCAATGAACTTTCCATTCTTTCCATTCACAATCTTTATTGCATTTACAGCAAACTTCATGTTAAAGATCACTGTTACTAACGCCTCCACATTTCCATATTTCTCGTTCAAAGGATAGGGCTTAATGTAAAACGACAATTCATCCGTTCCAGATTGCATTTCCATCTCCTCTAATCCTTCCCTATAAGCCTGCAATATGCCTTCCGACAGTTCTTTGTTGAATTCCTTTGTTACCGGGTGGCAAAACTGCTTATATACCTGAGTCCCATCACTCTTCACCTCATTAGTTCTGTAACTTGGCATCGACACAAACAGATTTCCTCTGCTGTTTTCTCTAATGCTAATTCCTGTCACTTTAAACTTTTCATCAAATACAATTGATACGTAAGCTTTAACGCTCCAGTCTTCTTTATTTGTTCTGTTAACTTTAATTTTGATATTCATTTTCACTATCCTCCTTATCTTATATTTGCAAGTTTTAAATTATCGCATGGTTCAATTTTTACTCCTTTAAAATCGTCTTCGTCCAAAACTATTGCACATGACTTGTACATTTCTTCAACCTTGCTGACTGCATCCGCCAAGTTGTCTGCTTTAACTTTGACAATTCTTGAGAGCTCTTCTTTAACCTCTATTTCGTATCTCACCTAATCACATCCCTTCTATTTTTTAACCGGTCGTCCTATCATAACCAATCCGCTATTGTAATAATCTCTGTAAATAACACCTGTGCTTTCACTACCAGCTTCAACGATTTTTCCATCACCCACGTAAATAGCTACATGACTAATATTTTTGTAACGGTCATTATGCTGGAACGAATAAAAAATCAAATCTCCCGGTTTCATTTCTGATTCAGAAACAACAGTTCCATTCTTTGCACAATATTGAGCCTCTGCAGCTGCAACATTGGAATCACCATAAATCATGCTTACTCCGCCATTCTTCCATGAATAAAATGCCAAACTACTACAATCAAAATAATCTCCGGAATCACGTTTCGGCTGACTGTAAGGATAACCAACTTTTGTTAATGCAAATGTACAAACATTCTTTGCCTGCGGATCTGAAATCTTGTCTGTTATCTTCTTGATTTCTTTTTCGGATAATTCGCTTCTCGAATCAGTACCAACACTTCCACTTATAGGGTTTGTTTGAGTTGCCTTAACCATAGTCATAATGTCTGCAAGCATTTCCCTTTGATCATCGGTAAACTTATACTCATCTGCCATTTCAGCGTATGTCTTCAGCGTCACCTTAACCTTAAGAGTCTTTGTGGTCTTTTTCTTTTTACCTTTACCCTTGGTCTTCGTAACAATCTCAGTTGTATATTTGCACATATCATCAAACACCGATTTCAGATTGTTTTTGTTTTCATCATTCATTTCAATAGCTGTATTTCCGTAACCATATTTGACCATGTAAACGACCATAATATCCATATAATTGTCTGGTTGTCCTGCGCCCTCATAATCGACATAAACAATCTCTCCTGCATCAGCATCTTTGTGCTCATTAGCCAACTTGTTAATCTCAGATTTGAAATTCATCATATAGGAAGCTGTAACGCTTCTGACTGTTTCATCACCTTCCAACGGTGGAAGCAAAAATGCAATAGGCGAATTATAAGCCACCGCAACAACAGCACCGGTTAATGCTCCCGCGGTAACTATAATTAAGATTACCGGTAATATCATCGGCAGAAGAAAAGCAACAACTTTTCTCGCAACAAAAACAACTTTGTGAACTATTAAATCTTTTACCAATTTGAATAAATTATCCTTTTGCTTATCAGGTTCATTCAGCCTATCTCCCAAGTATTTAAGAATCCTGATTCTCTTCTCCGCCTGATAAAATTTGTAATCAATAACTTGCCCTGCCACTTCTCCTGCAGCGTAACCGATTGCTATGCCATATGGACCTCCAGCAGTTCCGGCAATTGTCGTACCTGCTTTTACTCCAACTTTAGTTGCAATCTTTGTTGCTTCCTTCGTCGTATCTTTTGCAATCTTCTTGGACGCTTTCTTGGCAACCTTTTTGGTAGATTTCTTGGCAGTCTTTTTCGCCATCTGTTTACCTTTTTTCTTAATCTTTCTTCCTGCCATATTTGACAATTGTTTCTGATTAATTTCCGGTCTCTTGCGAATCCTTGACACAACATCTTTAGTCTTTTTAATCCTTGACGCAGTACCTACTGCCACATCTTTCTCAAGACCTGCAACAGCTTTGATATCTTCTCCACCTTCAACATAATCTGAGATCTTATCAGCACCTAAAACTGCTCCAGCACCAACAGCTGACTTTGACTTTCTTCCAAACTTCTTAATTGTTGAGCCGCCTTTTTTACTAATCGTTCGATCACGTTGCCTATGAACAACCTTTTCTTTTGTATCTTCTTTTTTGATATCCATTAATAAAACATCACTCCTTTTCTCCGTAAAAAAGCAAAAAAAGAAAATGCCTAATAGCGCGGATAACCCGCGGTTCAATTAGACATTTTCTATGATGTTATTATATCTTTATTCAATTGTATTGTCTCTACACTGGTTGTGTGTTTTTTTACGATTTTTTACCGTGAGAGTGATGATATCCCACTTTGAAACGCGATGTATATCATCATTAAGAAAATGATTTATATTTGTTTAAATTGTTAGGAGTATCGATTGTTTTCAGTCTATTCTAATTCCCTTAAAATGACATTTTCTTAATCATATTTTTTTAATACACAAAAAATCACTTCATTTCTTGCTTAATCAATTCCACCAATTCTTTTCTTTTTTTTATAATCTCGTTTTCACGTTCAATCAATGCCTTATGCTCAACCCTATATGAAATGCACTTCGTTATATTAGCATCATAAGGCAATGATACAATTATTGAATACTCATCACAAAACTCATACAGTTGCTCGTAATTATCATATTGTTCTGATTCCGCCATAAGAATTTCAAATTCATCTTTCTTCCATGATTCTTCACTTAATATTGATAATAAAATATTTACATATTCCTCAAGAAAATCTCTGCATTCCACCTGCCTATTTAACAGCTCTATCAATTCAAAGTATTCTTCTTTTGTCTTTTGCGAACACAGTATTTCTATTTCCAACTTAATTTCATCCTCATGTCCATTTTGAATCTGATTTATTATTTTTTTAAACCTATCTAATTTTTCATAGTCTATTTTACATTCTGATGTTGGAAATTCTATTTCAATATAATTTTTAATATCGATTATCTTTTCTGGTGGTAAACCTTTAATTTTAGATATTAAATCACTATAATCCCATATATCATTTTTCTGTGAAAAATTAAATGTTTGCGGTAGCATCAATGAATATCTATCTTGCTTTTGCACTAAAATCAAGATAATCAATCTTGAATATGTATTCTGTAATTGTTTTTCTACAAAGGCCGTAACCGTTTCTTTAACCTTATTTCCACTCTTATCCGATGTAACTTGAATCGCAACTTTATTTACTTCATCACTCAAATCAATAATAGGGTTATTGGGATTTTCATTATTAAGATTTTTTAAATTCCAATCATTTATCTTATTTAATAATCCCATACAAAAATCTTCAAGTTCTTTAGCAGAATCATATAGTTGTTGTTTATTTGACAATCTTACAATATATTGAAGAAGAGCTAATTTTTCAATTATATATTTTATATTCTGTTCACGTAATAAAGGCATATTACCTCCTCGAAATAAATATATTTGAGTCTAAAAACCTCAAAATATATATTATCATATTAACCCTTTTCTAACAAAATCATTTTTGGCCAAAAAATGCTCTGAATTATTAAACATCCAGAGCACTCAATCAATACAAGTATTATATTTATTGTTTATTATTCATTCTATTTTTCTCCATCTTCTCATACATATTTGTATTATAAAGATTATACAACTCACTGCCCTTCTCAACCGTATTATCAAACGGCACTATCTTCTTTCCAAATCTAAGCAACCCGGTTCCTGAAGGACTATCGATCACATAATTAAGTTGCTCGGGACTTATCTCCAACGCCTCTGTAATCTTTTCAATATCCTTGCTCGACTGATTAAGTAATAATACAAAAGCCGAGTTTGAAAGCATTGTTGTTGCCGTCTCACTTCTAAGTACATCTATGATGTTCTGAGTAATACCGGTACAAAGTCCACCCTGCTTTCTTACCTTCTTCCACATCTGCTGTAAGTAGTCTGTACTAAAAGGAGAACGCAAAAGCACGTGCACTTCGTCCACATAAAGCCAAGTAGATCTTCCCTCTTCTCCATTTTCGATAATCTTCTGCTGAATTGCTTCAAGCATAACTAACATAGCAAGTGGAGCAAGTGACTCTCCAAGGTCTCTGATTCCGTAAACAATAAATCTGTCATCTACGTCTACATTTGTCTGATGATTGAAGATATTAAGAGCTCCTGTCACGAAGATTTCAAGGCCAAGAGCCACATCCCTTGCCTCTGGTTCTTCCTGTTCCAGAAGTTTATTGTAAAGGTCTTCCATCATTGGAATATACTTTTCTTTACTCCTTGCAATCTCCATGTACAAGTCCTTAACGCAACGAGAAATAATAGAACGCTGCTGTGCACTAATCTCACCCATAATCTGTTCGCAGATACTAAGCATCAGCTGACATTTATCTCTCACCCAGCCTTTTGAATCCAGCGGATCAAGATTCCATACATCCATGTCCATAGGATTGATATAGTTCTTCGTGTTGGTTGAGATATTAACGTAAGTTCCCTTGTATTTCTTAGTTAAATCTTCGTATTCGTGCATTGGGTCCACTACGATTACATCATCATCTGTAGAGAGCAATACTGAACCCATTTCCATCTTTGCCTGGAATGATTTACCTGCACCGGAAACACCAAAAATAAAACCATTACCGTTAAGAAGTTTCTTTCTGTTCCCTACAATGATATTTTTTGAGACCTGATTGATACCGTAATAAATACCGTTCCTATCACATAGTTCCTGTACATTAAAAGGCATCAGTACTGCAAGACTTTGTGTAAGCATTGTTCTCATTGTTTCAATTTGCCTAACACCAATAGGTAGTGTTGTATTAAGAGCTTCCCTCTGTCTGTAGTCGCAAGTATCAATAGCACAGCCGCTACTTCTTGCAATGGTCTGCACAGTTTCCATAACGCTATTAAGTTCTTCTTTGTCCTTCCCCATAATGACCATCGTTACTCCGACAAAGAACAGACTTTCATCATTCTCCCTGACATCATCCATCATCTTCTGCACACTCATTTTCTGTACTTTGGTGTTGTATGAAATATCTGATGAAAAATCATTGTTTCTGTTACGTGTTCTCTGCTGTCTGATTATTTCAGATTCAATTCCCAAATACTTCTTCTGAAGAATTTTCATAGTGATATCTTTTGGTACCGGAACTACATCAATTGTTGTAATTGAATGTACTGGAAGAGAAGTCAGTTCTGTAAAGAATCTATCTGAAAGATATGTAGGATACTTCTTAATGTAAATAACTTTTCTAACATAGGTTTCATCCTCATAGTAGTCTTTATTAAACTTTAAGCTGCTATTACAAATTTCATTAATAAAATCTGTTCCTGTTTTCTTTCCTTCTCTTATATCAAAAGTAAATTCTTCTTCTCTTCCAAGTCTGTAGAAATCATGAAGTACTTTTAATCTTTCATTTCCGCTTAGCGGAACCAATGATGAGCCAAGTGTTCCAAATGACTTCAGCACGTTTGACTCAATTGTTGCAAACTGTGACTTTGCATCTTCAAAGTTATTTCTCTCCACAGAGATAGTGATATATCTTTCCTGTTCAATTCCCTGTTTGCCCTCTACAATGTTGTGTTCAATAACATTGTTATAACTTCCACGCATGGAACTAAATCCATCTCTTTTTGATTCATCAAGAAGAATCTCTTCCCGAAGTTTTTCCATATCTCTGTTCTTGTTATTAACTGTAATTGAAAAACTACAGTCAAAAGAATTAAGAACTTTACAATATCTGGTAAAGAATCCTTCCTGCTCTTCTTCTGTTCTCGTAGCATAATTTACATCACTGAATCTGTAAGTCTTTGAGTATCTATTTGGTCCCACCTGAAAGATTCCATTCTCAGATACTTTCATAATCTCAACTGCTTCCTGTACAGACTTTGGTGTCTTATACAATGGTTCAGAGCACTTTTTTAGTTCACTAAATTTATCTTTAAATAAAATCATCTTTTCTTCCTTTCTGCCTTTGGCTTTTTCTTTCTTTTTTTCTTTTCATCTAACTTTCGTTTCATCTCCTCATCTTTTCTTAACTGTTTGATTGTCTGCTCACTCTCTTTTGATACATAACCAAGTCTAGGATTCCGAAATATCAGATTCATTTTCCTAATAAAAAGTTCCCTAAAAGTCATTCCCTGATATGTATAAAAGCCGTTAATGGCTATCGGAGCAACCACAGGGATTGCAATGTAGGCTGACGCTGTCAGTCCTACATACTTATAAGTTGCAAGCACAATCCCCGCTCCAAACACCACAGAAATAATTGAAAAGACAAGCTGCTTTGCAGTCAGTCCCATAACGACTGTCTCTTTGTATTTTTCAATATCTTTATTTATTTCAATATTCATATTTGTCCTTTCCACTAGGACTATATATAGTCCTAGTTTTCTTTCCTCTGTGCTAAATAATTGTTTTCTCATTAGGTCTATATATAATCCTAATTAAAGTCCAAGTGCCTTACTTGTAAGACTCTGTGCACCCTTAACAGATCCGACTGTAAGAGCTACACCAAATGTTAATTCGCACATGTACATCAGTGCTTTCGTCCAATCAGCATAATCACTTGTAAATGTCGGAAGTCCTGCATTTAAGAATGCGTTACACACCACAATTGCAAGAGCCATTGTTACTGCCTCAAGTACAACGCTTAAGAAATATCTCGCATATGTAGTCGCGGTGTGACTTACCATTTTGTTTCCGCTTACAGTTGAAAATGCAATCGCACCATATGGTACTAAAACTAAGATTTTCAAAAATCTAAAGTAAACCGTATATATCAACATAAATCCGCAAACGATTATTACAAGTGAAATAATTACTGCAAGGATCATCATGATTAAACTCTCTCCGAATCCCAGATTTTCAATAACATCTTGCATATCTTGTGGAATAGTCAGTTCTTCAAATTCTGAATTGGTTATCACATTTACCAGATTTCCTGCTGTAGAAAAGAATGCTTTCATGATTGTTACGTTGTTTGATACAAGCCATTCTGCAATGCCAATTCTCATAAGCATTCTAAGGATTGTTTCAAACCTCATTTCTTCTTTTACATCAATACTCTCCGAGCAAAAACCGATAACGAAGAATAGGACTACAAGACTGGAGCCTACAGCTACAAATGTAGGCTCTAAGTTACTGACTACTTTCCAAGGTCCACCATCTTTAAAAGATGTTGGCGAGGTCCCAAGCATGTCAAAAACCAACCCAATCTTGTCATTCCAAAATGCTACAACCGTTTTTAAAAGATCTAGGATTACTCCACCAAGACTGAAAAAATCCATAATGTTTCATCCTCCCTTCTTTAGAATCCAAGAATTGAAAGCACTGATGAAATACCTGCCATCATTACTCCGGCTACAATTCCTTTAAGTGCTGAATTCATTGTTGAAGAGTCCTGTGCCTGATAAGCCTGTGCAAACTCCATAACATTCTTTGCAAGAATGATTACACCGATTGCACCAATAATTGCAATTACCAGTGTTTTCAAGTTATTAAGTGGCTTTGTTACTGACGAACTATCAGCTGCCATAACATTGGCCATCTGACTCATTTCAATTGCTGTAGCCATAACTGCTACGCTCATTACCTTTTTCATATTTTTAAATTTCTTAAACATCTTCTGCATAAACTATTCTCTCCTTTGCTTTATGTATTCTTTTCCTTTTTCACTAAGTTCCTTAGCCGGAATACTTGGATCTAAGTTGTCCAAAATAAATGAATTTGAAACTCCTATATCTCTTAAGGCGTAGATTGTCTGTATCTGCTCATCACTAAAGTTTTCTGAACAAAGTTTTTCAGTAATCTCATCATCTATCTCTTCATCAGTTTTTCCCTGTGATGCAGGTTTTGATAATACTCTTGCATCCCCATCTGCCTCTGACTGATTTGACTCATTTCCCTCAGTGACTTCTTCAAGCATCATAATTTCTTCTAAGGACATATCATAAAATGAAATAGCCTTATTCTCTTTTGCCTGATGTTCAATCTGATCCAATCCCTTTTCACTTAAGAACTTAATTGTTCCTATTTTTTCTTTTTTGTTATGCTCATAGGCAGCTGCCCCACCATCTTCTGTCAGATGGAAATTCTTGTGCCTCATCGGTATGTATTTATCATCAAACACCGGTTGAAATCCTTTGATGAATACCAAGCATTTACTGTTGTCCATATTTCTAACTTCATCCGGCATCATTAGTTCTCTTCCCAAAACGTCATAGTTTCTGGAACTTGAACCGTGAACACCTCTAGTCTCTCCGTTGCTTCTTTTATCAATTGTTGCTTTACCAAGCATTTCAGAAATATACTGATGTGTTGATTTTTCATTGCCACCTAAATAAACCAAGCTGTCACAGTTACCGGTAATGGTTTCCCATGTATCCTTAAACAATGCTTTAAGCTGCGCCATGTTCTGAATGATAATCATTGCATTGATTCTTCTACTTCGCATAGTTGAAAGAATGGAGCAAAAGTCATCCGGCAATGCGACGTTTGCAAACTCGTCCATCATAAGCGTTACTTCTAATGGAAGTTTTCCACCGTACTTAAAATCTGCCTGTCTGTACAATTCTTGAAACAATTGAGTGTAAAGCATACCCACAACGAAGTTATAGGACTTGTCCGAATCAGGTATGATGCAAAACAGGGCTGTTCTAGTTTTCTTATCTCCTCCTACACCGATTCCTAATTCTTCAAGCTTTAAGTCATCCTTTGATAAGACTCTTAGTATCTGCTCGTTTTCCAAAAGTGCCAATCTGGAGTTTGCCGAAATAATAATCGACCTTACCGTATCACCTGCACCTCTGATTACTTTCATATACTGTTTATATGCCGGATGCATAACTCCAAGCGGACTTGTTTCTGCAAGTTTCTTTATCTTCTTAGTAAGTTCTGAATCTCTATTTTTTTCGTTTACTTCCGCTTGCGATAACAGGCTAAGTACCGACTGGAAGTTTTGTTCTTCCTCCGGTAATTCCTTCCACACATAGTAGAACAATGCCTGCAACAACATACCTTCTGACTTAGTCCAAAACGGATCAGTTGGAGCTGCATCTTTCGGTGTTGTATTACTAATCAGATTTGTTACAAGTTTGATTACATCATTCTCTTCCTTGATGTATCTGAAAGGGTTATAGCAATCTGACTGTTTCATGTCGATAAGATTAAGAATCTTTACATTATAGCCATTGTCTCTAAGCATCTTTCCTGTTGCTCTTGCTATTTCGCCCTTTGGATCAAGTGCAATAAACGAACCGCCTTCCATCATCTGCATAATGTTTGGCTTAACCATATAGAAGGTCTTACCCGCACCGGATCCACCAATGATTAGCACGTTGTTATTAATATGTGTTTTGGTTGTATCAAGACTCACTCTTACATTGTTGCTAAGAATCCTGTTTTTGCTCTCATCCTCATCTGCCAGTTTTTTATTAAGCATTGCTGCATCTGCAAATTTAGCTGTACCAAACTCCTTTCCATGCATTAAATTTCTTCTGCTGGTTAAATACATGAGAACTGCAATTCCATAAAGAATTGTTGCTACAAGTACCGCCTTAGGTGTAGTTTTATTCATATACTTTAGGCTTGGCGGAAGTAAGGCGTTATCAAATCTTTCCATAAAAGTCATGACATCTACGCCCTTCTCCCACACACCATTGGCAACATACCCAAAATAAACACAAAGTATTTCTCCCAATATAAGAAATGGAGCTAACATACTTTTCTTTTTCTTCACATAGATCACCTACTTCTACTTGAAGTTTTTGGTTTATATGGTTTGGAATGTGTCTTTTTTGCACTTTGCTTTTTCTTAGAGTTTGAGATTTTCTGCTGTTCTTTCTTTTTCTTCCTTTCCTGAACTCTTGCAGGCTCATTCTCTAAGAAGTAATTTCTCTTAATCTCTGTCCCAGACATCTTGTTTAAAGTCTTTCCGGAGATATCTTCGATTGGATATTCTTTCTTAGAATCTAAGAACAAGAAATAACTATTCCCCGATTTAGAAAGAATAAATTCATCGTTCTTAAACTTTAAGTATTTTTCACCCTTTGTACGCGGAATAACAACTCTTGTCTCTTCCCCTCTTGTTTCGACAATAATCGACTTATTGATAACAAGACATACCTTGTTAGGATCTTTCTGCATTGCAGTTTTATTAATCTCTCTAGAAATATTCTTTATTTCTTTTTTGTCGACCTCGAGGGCTTCCTTGGGAATCAGATTATCCTTCTTAAATTCCTCAATGATCTTTTCATAATTTCCGTCTTTTCCATTCTTTGCATAATCAACCAAACTCTCCACTTTTGCTGACTCTAACTTTTCAACAATCTCATTGATTCTCGGTGTTGCTTCAGTATGAAATAATATTTCGCACATACCATCTTTCTTATTGATGTCAGGTAGTACTGAATATAAAACTCCATATTTCTTAAGCAGCTTTTTAAGTTTCTTAAAATCCTCTTCCTTAATCTTTAACACCTGCAAGCTTCCGTCCTTCTTAAGCATCTGTTTAAGAGAAGACTTACCCTGCAGTTTTTCTCTATGGAGAAGCCCAACAATGAAGATTGTCAGATTCTTTATCTGCTTTACCGTTGCTCCGGTAACATCCATTCCAAGTCTTAAACCGTCAAACCCAAATCTAATAATCTGAATTGATTCTGTTATTTCACTCATCCTTTAGCCTCCTTATTCTTTTTCATCAGCGTGACTGCAATATCAACAATCGTAGACATTGCATCTGCATCTTTGTTGCAGTTAACCAATGAATTAATCTGTCTCTCAGGCAGTCCCAAACTGATAGCTCGCCTAATCTGCTTCATCTGATCTACCTGCAATTCTTTTCTCGTAAGGCGGTCTACCAGATTGATATTGTATTTTTTTGAAAAGAATATTTTCTTTAGAAGCCCTACTGGTGCTTCTTTCTTTTCTGTCTTTTCAATCTCCATCTGCTCCTTACGTTTTTCCTTTACTACTTGATATGCAAGTAAAAAATCACTAGGCATATGACCACCTCCTATCTCTTTCTGATTTTTCTTTTATCTTCAATTTGATCAGTCCTTTCTTTTTCTTTGCTGCGCTCTATTTCGCGTTCTTTAATTCTTTCTTCAATATCCTTCTTTATCTGATAGCCGGTATTAATATCTGAACGAAGTTTTTTGACACTATTGGCATTTTCCTTCAGTAGCGACTCATAATGTTCCTTTAAAGTTTTGGCATCCTCAAAAGTTATTCCATGAGTTTTCAAGACCTCTTTTGCTTCCTTTACTTTGTCGTCAGATTCTTTGAAGAACTCATCTCCTAACTTATAAAGAAGTGAAGCTTTGCTTTCTTCTTTAATGACATCCACTGCCTGAATAATATCTGCCTTTTCATTCATTTCACTTTCCAATACCTTCTTTGCAAGATTTAAAGTCTTAATCTTTGTCCTTATCTTTTTTTGTGCTGTAGTTATTTCTTCTGCTTTTCCAATCTCATAAGTCGATAAGAAAAGATATTGTTTTTTCAGTCGATCAAACTTCTTTAAGTCTTCCTTATACTTCCAAACTTGCGAATAAGATCTTTTTCTAATCTTTCCAAGTCTATAAAGCATCCTAAAATACTCCTTCTGAAGACCTGTTAATTTTCTCTTTTTGACCTTTCCTTTATAGAATCTTATCTTTGGAGAATAATTCCTGTAACTTTTCCCTTGATAAGACTTCATTGATTCTTTTTCTATCCTTACTTTGATTTCATCTTCCGAGTAACCCTCTCCCAGGCTTTTCAGTCTTCTAAAACGCTGCATTCCTTTTGGCTTTACTGCCATGTACTTTCCGTACTTGATTTCATATCCAAGTTCTTTCATGGACTGAATAAACATCTGAAAGTCAGCACTTCTTAAAATGCATGCATCCACGTCTTTTTTGATTTGCTCATTCCAGACAAATGCACCGTTCTTTTTCACATCCCACTCTTTTTCTTCGACAGACTTTTCAGCCGGATCTATCGTTGATAAGCCGTACTTTTCACAGATGCGATTTACCAACGGTTGAATAACACGCTCCCAATCTCCTTTTTCGTAACGGTATTTATAACCATCGGTAAATCTCACACTGTTCCAAATGATATGACCATGTATGTGATCTGTATCTGTATGAACTGAATAGACTGCCTCGTAATTATCTTTTAGATATGTATCTACATATTCCTGCACCACCTTAAACGCTGTATCCGCATCACACTCACCTTCTTTAAAAGAAATGATTAAGTGATACCCCTGCCTTTTATCGGTTTTTCCGAAAAAAGATTTCGTGGATAACATATCTGCAAGTGCTTTGTCTTTTCTGCAATTAACCGCTCCGGTATACAGGCCATCGTTTGTTTTTTCATCTTTAAGGATGTATTCAATGCCTCGTCTGAGATGCAAGCTCTTGGAATGAGAATGACTTTTCATATGCAAAATTCTGCTAACCGCCATAGTGACAAATCACCTCATCCAGTTTTTTGTATACAAGCCTTATCTGTTCAGAAAGCCTTTCCTTATCACTTTTCTTATAAAGACCACTGTTGTTGTTTTTAACAATCTGATTAATGTTGTGACCTATATAGTTGATTTCAGTGATAAGCTTTGATAACAGTTCTCTGCATTCCGGACTCTCAACAACATTTTGAGTTAGCATTTCTCTGGCGTATTCAGAAAACTTCTTCTTGCTCTTTTTTACATTTTTATAAATAATTTCGTACTCATCCTGATCCACTCGAAGTCTGAGTATTTTGTCTTTTTTTGCCAATTTATCACCGCCTTTTTAAGTCTCAAATATGGGTGTCGGTTCTACTGCAAGATACGCTTCTGTGTCCACAAAAGCATTCTTGTTAAGGGAGTTCCCCTAATACCCCCGGCACGCATTACCTACTTCTACCTACTTTTTCTTCTGCTACTAACAGACCTTCTTCTGTATTAAATTTCAGGTTTTCAATGTTCCCATCGTAACGATTACACGCAAGAAAATTCACTTCATGTTTTTCTCTCAAACTGTAGAATTCATCTTTCTCAGGTCCCACTATGATATGATCTAAAAGATTAATTCCAAGCAGATTTCCAACTTGAATCATCCGCTCTGTTATCTCCACATCCTGCTTTGAAGGGGTAAGATCTGATGACGGATGATTGTGTAGCATCGTTATAAAAGATGCATTGCTAAGTATTGCCGATTTCATGATGTCGCCTGGATTGGCTAAACTCTGATTGACTGACCCAACGCTGACGATACTGAAATTGATTGGCTTTAACTTGCTATTGAGATTGACTACACAGAGAGCTTCTCTATCAAGCTCTCTGATATAGTCCCCAAGAACTTCTACAGCAGCTCTTGGTGTCTGCATGGATGTTTCCGACCACAGCGGATTTCCTTTGACCAGACGAATTCTAACTTCATTCAACTTATCCATTGATTTCAATACTGATTCTGATTACGAAATCTTCTTCATGCGCTTCATCTACAATGGCTTTAATTACATCCTTTAAATTAATCTTTTCATCCATATTGCTTACTGCTCTGTGGATATAGTGATTAACTCTTTCTTCCTCAACCTGATATCTGATATGTTCAATTAATTCTTCAAATTCATTTCTCTGCATATTAACGTCCTCCTCTGTCATTTGAAATATCTCTGTCGTCATTATCAAGACTCTTATTTGGTGTATCAGTTGCCAGTGATACCTTTCTTTCATCTCTGTCATAGTGGTAAACCTGATTCGAAAGTCTTTCACCAATTTCAACCTGTTCCATATTGATTTCATAAACCATATCGGCAAGTTCTTCTACCGGACCACACTTATCACTAATTGCAATGCACTCATGCACTGATGACGGCAAAATATAAAGATTTGAATTAAGCTTCTCTGCTAAATCATGAAGTTTTTCTTCATAAAGCATTGATGCAGCACCAAAGATTTTTGCTTTGTTTGAAATAACATACATAGCTCTTTCATCCGGAACTTCTGCCACTGTTGCTTCGAACTCTGCTCTCATCTCATCATCAATCGGTGTCCCTGGAAACATCATGTCTGCAATCACTTCATTCATGTTCTGGATTGTGACAGGAAACAGTGTCTTGGTATTTTCCTTTGCAAGTTCAAACAATTCTTCCTCTGTCTTGCCGAGCTGTTTTGCAAAGTCATTGTTAACAATATTTGTGTAAAGTCCATCTCCGTCACCGCCTACGTTCCAGCGATAAACAATTGATAAATCTTCAAATTCCCTATGCGGAACAGTTTCAAGAAGTTCCTGATTCTGTTCAGTATTTACTAATGTAAAGAAGATATTTTTTTCTGCATTGCTAAAATCCAATCCGTTATTAATCGGTGAACTTGGAATCTTGCTAACAGCCTGCTTAATAGTTCCTGCTAAATGTTCCATTACTTCACCAAAATCTTCCTTTTCAAAATAATCTTCATACACCGCTTCAATTGGAATGGACGGTGATGCATTCTCATGTCCCGGAATTCCCATGATACTAAGCTGTTCAACAGTTCTGTTTACCTTCATTGCATCTTTGAACATTACCTGAACGTTTTCATATCCTGCTCCTAAATAATTCTTTAACTCTTCTGCTACTTTCTCTTTAAATTCTTCAAAATTCATATTCATTTGTTTTTCCTCCTAATTGTTTAATATTGGTTTTGCAAAGACCACAAATCTGTAGTCTTTTCCTCTACCGTTATCGCAGGTAGAGAGTGTTAATAGTTGCTCACCGTACTCCGGTGTGATCTCTGTTTCGTAAAGACTGTTTGCCTTTACTTTTGATACAAATTTATTAAAATCTGCTTCATCAATCGCCATGACAAATTTCCAATATGTAAATGCATTTACATCTACACTGATGACAGCAAAGATTTCGTATTGTTGTTCCTGTTTGGCATCAAAATATAAATACTTGTGATTGTCATAAAATGTTTTCTGTTTATATTTCAAAAGTTCACCAAACATTCTTCCTCCGTTTATGTTGTGACCGTAGATAATCAAGTTATCTGATTTTTCCATATCACAATATGCCGACAGATACGGTGTACCTTTAAAGTCATATTTTTTATTGATATCGTGATCCAGATAGAAGTCCGGATTATCTTTGGTCTGCATAATCGGATAATCAACTGATGTGCCAGGTATTGTTAAGTAACCTATAACATCATCATTTTTTTCTTTGTTTTCTAGTTTCTTTTTCTTAATTGACTCATTACTGATTTCATTATTATTCTCATTTCTGAATCGGCTGCTTGCTTTATGGCTTGGTGCCACCCCACCAGTTCTTGGTGGGATGAGCATCAATACCCCAAACAATGTCAGAAAAACTATTACTTTAATCGTCTTCCTCATCTTTCTTTTTACCCTTCTTACCTACACGTGTATCATGCATAAAGATTGCAAAGTTAATGGCTGTAAGAATCAGCATTCCTCCAAGGTATACAAAACCTCTTGCTGCCTCATCTTCTCTACCGGTCTGCGGTGTGTCAGGCACAACTGGTATCCTTGCATCAACTGCACTAAGTTTTTGAATCTTTCCGGTATCTTTAATTGTGATACTTACATCCTTTGCAACTTTGTAGTTTTCAGGAGCATCAACCTCCTTGAATGTATAAGTTTCACCAACCTTAAGAACTCCTTCAATCAGTTCTGCTTTCTTACCTGTTGTAAATTTATAAACCTTCTTACCTTTGCTGTTGTATACTTCATACTTAGCACCCTTAAGCTGCTTCTTTGTATCTGATGCAAATTTGCTAAATTCAACCTTTGTAGTGTCATCCACCATATGTACTTTCTGAACTGCTCCATCATCCTGTACTGTGAATTCAACTTTTGTTGCTGTTACAAATCCATCAGCAGGTTTTGTTTCTGAAAGAATGTATGTCTTTCCAACTACGTATTTGCCTTCAACCATGTGGCTGTTTTTAGTAGAAGTCCATTCATCCATTACTTTGCCTGTTTCTTTGTCTGTAACTTTCATCTGGCATCCCGGAAGCTCTTTTCCATCTGTAATGCTTGTCTTTGAAAACTGAATTTTTGTAGTGTCATCAAACATTACAACTTTGTTTTCTTCGGCTGTCTTAAACTCGTTACCGTTCTTAACAAACACCTGAGTTGAAGATTCTCCTTCTGTGGCAACTTCCATTAACTTAAATGGAATCTCATTTGCAGTTACAAAACCGTCAGCCGGTTTAGTTTCATAAAGTTTATATTCTTCATCATGAAGCAATCCTCTAATGATTAGATTTCCTTCCTTAGTCATCTCTGTTTTGAAATTGCTATAACCAAGTTCATCTAAACCTTCTGCTACTGTAATTGAGTTTTCATCTCCACTGATCCAAGAAACAATTTCCCTGTTTTTGCTATCAGTAATTCTTAATTTGCAGCCTGAAATTTCCTGAGATGAAGCAATCATTCTCTTATCAATTTCGACCTCTGTCTGTGTATCCTTAACTACAGCCTCAGCTTCGATAACTCGTGTATTCTGATCTTTGTAAGATACATGAACCTGGGTAGGTTCTTTGCTTAAGTAATAACTGTCTGAAATTGATTCTTCCAAGAAGTAATAATTTCCGGTGTTATAAACTTTTGATTCTTCCTCTACAGTTTCGCTTTCGGTTGTTACACTTTCTGTATCAATCTCTGTTGTTACTTCTTCTGTAGTAGTTTTAACCTTTGAGCTTTCCTCATCAGTCACTTCATCATCTGCTACAGGAACACTAAACGGAATTACTGCTTTCCCATTTTCATCTGTTACTACTGTCGCCATCTTTTCATTTGCTTTGACAATGATATTTCCATCCTTGTCGTAAATGTTATCTTTTGAATAGAATCCAAATACAGTTCCAGGAATTGCTTCCTCTGTTTTGTTATCTTGTTTTTTAATAGAGATTTCTGTCTTTGGAAATTCGTTATTAACCTTTAAGACTCCATCTTCTGTATTTCCTGATGTGTCATAAACATATTCATCCAGCTGACTGTTCCAGACAAATTCGAGATCCCATGCAGCCTTTTTGGGAAGCACTCTTCCCTTCACTGTATTTACTTCTTTGATTTCATACTTTCCAAGCGGAACATTCACTTCAACGATTCCTTTATCATCAAGTTTGTAAGAACAGATTCCTTCACAATCCGATGTGAATTCTGCCCCCTTACCTGTTGTAATAGTTGCAACGATATCTCCTTCTTTAAACCAAGTTTCACCTTGATTGTCCTGTGTTGCGATATCTTCTTTAGCAACAAGTTCAAACACTGCATTCGGAATAAAGATATTTTCATAAGTAAATTCCTTAACTAATGGATTATCTGTTGTTGCTTCAAAACCACTGATTACCGGTCCGGTCTTTTCTAATTTAAACTTTCCATAAGTCTCATTATTGAAGTACTCATACTCTGCATAGAGATATTTATTTCCTTCTGCATCAGTCATTTCTTTGTAAGACTTATTGGTGATTTTGATATCAATAAATCTTTTCTCATTTCTAAAACCATTCGGACCTTCAACTTCATAAACTCGATAATCTCCAGCCTCTAACTTTTCATAAGTAATGATTTCTCCGGATTCATCACTGACAAATCGATCTACGTTTACAATCTGATTTCCATTGCTGTAAGACTGCTTTACAAGTGTTTCTGTTCCATCATCTGACAACTTGTAAATCTGATAAGTTGTACCGGCTTTAAGAACTGTCTTCTTAGTCTGGGAATCTTTCTTAACAATCTTTAAGTAAGCGTGGAATATCGGATTGTTTAAGTAGTACTTATATGTCTTACCGTTTTCCTTTACATCTACATAAAAGTCAGGGCAAAACTCTGTTTCATCCATACCCTTTGTCTGATGAACAATGTAAGTTCCGTATGGAAGTTTCTTTGTTTTTGCATAACCCTCTTCATCAGTTACAAGAGAATCTCTTTCTGTATCTTTTGCCTTTTCATAAGATCCGGCACTTGCAAGATATACTTGAAACTCTGCATTCTTTTCCGGCTTGATAAATCCGGCAGCTCCGTTAGTCATACCCTTGATAATTGAAACATCACCTTTAATGACATCTTCATCTACTCTCTTTGAAATACTGTTGTATTCAGCACTGAACTGTTTTCCATCAGTATCAATTGTGTAGATTTCATTATTCTTTAAATATCCTGTTGGTGGAGTAATTTCTTTCATATAGAGGTCTGTGCCACATCTATAATCCTTTGTACTGAACTCTCCTTTTTCATTGGTTTTATATGTATCCAATAACTTGGTACATTTGCTATCGGAATAAACACCGTAAACTGCATCCTTAAAAGTTGCATCACCCTGTGTTACTCTTCCTGTTTCAGCATCCACTTTGACTGCATTGATTTTTACCTTTTTGTACTTATCCTTAAGAACCGGCTTATATGCCAATCTGAATTCACTGTAAGTTTCATCAGCTGTTTCAGGCCATTCACCATCAACCTTTGTCCAACTATCAGCAGCACTTAATTTTATTGTGATTTTGCTATCACCATTGCTGGATACTTTGTTTGATCCCTGCTCAACGGTAAAGTTCTTTAAAATATTGTCGTTGCCGGAATCTAGCTCTTCGATAATGTAGGTGTTCTCAATGTCTTTGAACTGATCATCCAAATCTTTCTGTGCTAACTTCTTGGCACCATCTTTTGATAAGTCCGCTGCATATTTGAATCCTTCATCATCTAAGATATCTTTCATTTCCTTCTTTGCATCAGAGCTCATCTGACTTAGCACATCTTCAGGTACGTAATAATAGTTTTTTGACTGCAACTTATAAGTAAATCTGAATGTAATCTTTCCATTAGAGTCTGTTAATACATCCTGCGTAAACTTAGTTGCGTCATCATCTGCATCACCAGATTCAGCATCACCCCAGCCATTGAACTTATAGGAATACAATTCCTTGTTATTCTTGGCTGTGAAACGGAAGTTTACTTTTGATAATGGATTCCCATCTTCGTCATTTTTTCTAAGAGTTATACGCTGACGATAAGCTTCATCATTGTTATAAGGGAAAAATTTATATTCTACCTTGTCCCCTTTGATTTGCATTAATTTCTGAATTTCATCCTCGTCAGTATCGCTTTTGTACTTCCAAATGAACACCTCACACGTTACAACTCCAGCAATATCAAAGATGTCTCCGTATACTTTGTCATCTTTGTAATATCCGGTGTTGTCTTTCACCTGTTTAATAATGTTTTTGAGTCCATCTTCGCTTGTAACACCTTCCTCAACAGCCCAGATAAGGCACTGCGCATATACCCATGCTTTCGTATTTCCCTTTTTAGTAACCGAATACCAATAGCCAATCTTCGCCTTCAATGCATCTGATTTATTATTACTATCACTGCTAATAGTTTTTTCACTGGAAACATACGTCCATCCTGTATGACAAGCCTTACCTAAATCCAAACAGAATACCGGATTATCTTCGATCTGTGTTTGCCACCATGTGCCGCTTTCAGATTTATTACCAATCTTTACTGTTCCTAAGTTTCCCAAGTTATTTAATTTTGATTTTCTTTCTGCTGCCATAACATCTTTCGATGCAAAAGGCAAAGCGGTAATTACAGTAACTATCACCAGCAATGCTGAAATAAATCTTTTAAAATTCTTATTCATTGCTTTTCCTCCTCAAACTGATTTTTTTGCAAAAAAATAGAGAATGCCCTTGTTTAGACATTCTCTTTTACATTATTAAATATTCAATTTTAATTTTTTGTTTTTAGTTCTTCTACAACTTTATCTACATCCATATAACCAAATATAGCAACCCAGAAATGACCGGTACCTTTTCCTTTATAACAAGCAATTGCCCCGACTTTATGATCTTTGCCTATAAGATTGTTATAATGTGGTTTACTATTTTTCCACGACTCCATTGCTTCCTTATAGTCCATTTGTCCTGTGGAAATATTCTCTGTTCCGATAATTGGCACTCCATAGTTTCCATCTTCTTCACTATGCATAACAAATACTTCTGTAATGCCATAATTATCCTTTAAGTAAGACTTTGATGTACTATCAAATTTGTCATGGCTAAAATCTTTGCTTATCTGCTTGGCTCTTATCTCACATAACTCATATAGTCTTTCTGACCACTTGATGTTTGATACGCCAGCATCTTTTCGCATCTTATTTTGAAGTACAAAAGCCTGCTCCGCGGAGAATCTGTCGAAGAATGATTTTTTCATTTCACCATCGTTGTTTACCTTATAGACTTCATCTTTTGCTTTACACGTCACTGACTTAGAAAACTTTCCGTATGTAGTACTCCCATCCGAATTATTATATGCTCTTACTTTTATCTTTGCTTTTGACTTTGATATAAGCCTTGTAAGCGTATAACTTGTTTTCTTAGTAGTCTTAATGCAACGCCATTTCTTTGATGCAACACCGTATGCATATACCTTGTATCCTTTAGCACCTTTGACTTTCTTCCAGCTGATTTTAAACCCGGTCACATATTTGCGACCCCATAATTTTGATTTTTGCTTTTTTACGGTTATTTTTGTTTTGGCTAATGAATCAGCTTTAATAGTCTGTGCCGGAACAGAAGCTAAACCTACGATAATTGCAATGACAACTGCTACGGTTTTAATATTTAATTTTCTTAATGTAGATAATTTCGTACTCTCAGTTACTCTCATAACTATTTCCTTTCACTCGAGCTGTGGTTCTGAACTCTTGTGACACTAATACTGTATCACAGGAATTATGCATTGTCTCTACACTGGTTGTGTGTTTTTTCACTAATTTTTACCGTGAGAGTGATGATATTCTACTTTGGGACACGATGTCCCAAAGTTACATATATTATGTTGCATTATCATTCTTTTCCAAAACCTTCATTCTCAACTTTATACTCAATTAGTTTCAATAGATACATTGGAATTCGGTTTGCGCCTCTCTCCCATTCTTCTAGTGCACGTACAGAAAACTCGAAATACTTGGCAAACTCCTTCTGCGTCATACCGGTTTTCTTTCTGGCTGCTTTTAATCTTTCTCTACTATCTTCATTTCGAGAATTTGCTTGTTCAACAACTAAAGCTTCGCCATTTGGTCCTTCAATAATATAATCCATTTCTTTTTTCATCCTGAGTTCCTCCTTCCCACATATTATGTGGTTTCTATCTAACTCTAAACTACCACATATTATGTGGTATTGCAAGTCAAAAAAATAATGCGACCTAAATCGCACTATTTTTCATATAAATAATTCATTAATTGTTATTCTTCAAACTACACTGTACATTAACTATCTTAACTAACGATTTGAGATACCAGTAATATATGCAATCCAGCAAGCGAAATCACCAAGGCGTTTTCTATTATCACCAAGTTCATCTCTCCATGAATTGTCTATCCCTTCAGCAGCCGCTATTCTCGCTAAAACATTTAGCGATGCTATAAGAGCGTCATGCTCCATTGTACGGCTTTTATCGGCCGATATTTTCTCGTTTGTACTTAGCAGTTCCCAGCGGTTACGTGTATTTGAATAGTCAGCTGCTAATCTTAGAGTTTGATTCCAGAAGTCCATTTTGTCTTCTAGAGTACAAGCCTTTATGGAGTCTGACATTTTTTTGTATATAGAAATTGCATCTTCTACAGTTAGAACACTTGCATTTTTTAAATATTCTTCATATGTGTTAATCATTCAATGCCTCCATTCTTTTTTATTATCCATATCATTTGCAGCACTACTTAAGTTGCGAACTTATTCATTTTCGTACTTTCGTATTTCCCTCTTCCGACCAGATTCAATTTGATAATACTTATCCTCTCTCTCATCATAACATAGCAAAAGAAGTTTACCACCACACTTATATACTGAGCCATCAATATAATAATGACTTTCTCCATCATAATATACGTCATGATAATTTTGATTGTTTGCAAGGCATTTTGAAGCCGTTCCTATATGTCCTGCCACAATAGTCTTATGAAATTTACCCTTCGTGGCCGGGTATTTCCAAAGAAGTATATCTTCTGAAGTACCGAACAAGCAATTTTCCCCAGCTTCCTCGTCTATTCCTGCATGAACAAATATTTGGTCTTCTGTCTCATAGAATACCGGCATCTTTCTCAGCCACTCAATCAAATCAGTATGATTGGATAGAATCATCTGCACTACTTCTTTATTAATTCTTTCCATAGAAGATGATCTCGATATTTGTTGAATATACCTCATTTGATCATCCGAGAGAAAGGTACGTATTGTACTTGCGCCACATTCAAAATCTGTCACCAACCAATCGTTAAAAGCCATATAATTTGTCCCATCAGAAAAGATGTCTTTGTATTCATCAATCCAGTTTAAAAACATCGCTTCGTGGTTGCCTTTCAAGGCAATTACTCTGTCTTTCCCGTGCTCATTTTGAAGATTCCAAAGATATTTTAATACCTGCAAAGAACTATCCCCGAAGTCTATGTAATCTCCCAGCAAAACAATCTTATTCCCTCCTGTAAGATCAACCTGCTCCATCTGCTTTTTTAGGTCTTCTAAGCAGCCATGCACGTCGGAAATAGCATAGAGCATTTGATGCCCACCTCCTTTCTCAATTTATTTTGCACGACACACTACGCCTTTAATAATTATTATCGTTCCAGCGCTCACCGCACCACCCAAAGATCCTACAGCTTGGGCATTGTTGTAGCCCTCACGCTTTAGGCTGTTTTTATAATTTTCTACAGTTGTACGCCAGCCAATCCTTGGCAAAGCTATATTAACCAAATCTTTATCATGATTTTTAGGTTTTTGCATTTTTTCTCCTTTCACAAAAAATTAATTTTTCATTTTCCAAGACAGAAGAATATTTGCAATGTTTTTAAGTTCCTCTGCCTCTGTATCTGTAAGCATCAGTTCTGTCAGCAAACTGGCGATGTCTGGCAAACTAATTTCCCTTTGATCTGCCTTTACGGTATTAGATTCTTCCTCCAGAATCATTAAGTAGGCTGCAAATAGAAGCTGCAAAGCGAATTGATTTTGGAGGCGACTAATGAGCCCTTTTGCCTTAAGCTCCTCGTACATAGCAGTTTTTACTTCTTCTAATTCTCTTCCTGCCTCGTCGTTAATTGTAGCCTGATAATTACTGAATTTCGGAGCTGTATCGTCTAAAACAACTGCTTTTAGATAGTTATAAACTATAGACCAGTCCTCCACAGTCTGCGATGTTAATATACATCGCATTAGTAATGCACTTTTAGTTGTATCTGTAACATTTTCTTTTTTTAAGATGCGTTTTTGCAAAGTGTGATGTATAGGGTGACATTTAACATAAAAATTATACACTTTTTCTCCTCCTTCCTATTGCGGCACGGTATAGTGCTCTTATAGTGCTATCATATCACTAAAACTACATACTGTCAACATGTATTCTGTTTGTTTGAATATCATATTTTACAATGGTAGATTATACCAATCATCGACTAACTTATTAAACAACTTATCGTCTTCAATATCACCGTCCACACAATGCCCTTTAATATATTCATCCAGCCTTTTATACATCTTTCTTGAAAAGCGGTTAATCTCCTCTATTTCATCCGAATTTCCCAGTATTCTATCAAGCAGATTATAATCTGCATTGTTAATAAGATTTATCAATTCTCTTCTAATGTATTCCCCATTTGTCATCGCAATTACCTCCTCTATTCCAGAATGATTTCAACACCCGATTTTCCTGTATAATTGTCATTCTCTTTTTTTCTTGCATCATCACTGTACCAATCATAATTTACCGCTGCCTGATAATAACTGTCCATAGTAGACGGTGCATTATAAAGTGCAGCAAGCAAATACTTTCTGATGTTATTTATCTTAGTTGTATTTTTTCTCATGCATTCAATTACATAGATTATATGACTCATACGAAGTTTTAACAATTTTGATTTCACCAGTTCCTTTGGATACTTATTTCCACTTATCAAAATATAATCACTGTCACTTATCAAAGTTTCCAGAATAATATCAACAATGCCGTCAATCATATCTGTTTCGTGTGGATACCTATTTCTCAACACATCATACTCGATATTGTTTTTAATAATCCTTTGATATCCAAATGTCTCTGTTTTTTTATCGAATTCAAATCTTATCTCATCAGACCCATCTTGGTTTGAATCATCTTCTTCATCCATTTGGACAGACTCCGAGCCCCGGGTTTCTAAGATATGATTAGATTGATTATTATTAAAATCAGTATTATTTATTTTAGTATTATTAATATATTTATTACTCATATTTGTCTTATTCTTTAGAGCCTCCCCTGTGGGCAGTTCTTGAACTTCTTTTTCGGCAGTTCTAGACCTTCCCATTTCGACTGCTCTTGAACTTCCCAAATCGACAGTTCTTGAACCTCCCATTTCGACAGTTCTAGACCTTCCCGATTCGACTGTTCTTGAACTTCCCATTTCGACAGTTCTAGACCTTCCCATTTCGACAGTTCTTGATGTTTCCTGGGTTTGCGGCCTGTTTTTGGGCATAATATGCCCTTTTTCATTTTCTATTTTATCTAAAGTTTCTTCTTCACTATCCTCTGTTTCATCTTGTTTGTACTTGTCTGTTTCATTATTATCAGACACAACAAAACTCTTCACATACAAAATACTTGGAAGACCAAAACCTCTACGTCTCTTTTCAACAAGACCAAACTCTTCCAATTCTTTTAAATGTTTGATTGCCATTTTTTCACTAAGAGATAAGTCGTTCATTATCTCCTTAATCTGATAAATGATATAAACTCTGTTTTCATCATCCAGCCACTTATTTTTCATGGATAGCGACATTCTATCTAGCAATAATCCATATAGTAACTTGGCAGGCAAAGATAAACCGACAAATGTTTTGTCCGTAATTATGTTCTTAGGAATTCTAAGAAATGTATATTGATCTGCCTGCGTTCCATAATAATAATTAAATTCCATTAATCACTTGCCTCCTTCTTTCGTTGTTCCTCATTCCACTTTTCTAGTAATGAAAGAATGATTTCTTCTATCTGTTCTGCTTCATAATCTGGTGTAAAGTACTTCGCCAGTTTTCTCTGATTCAAAGTTACATTACTTATTTTCTTTTTTGCTTTCTCAGGGAAGAGAAGTCCCTCAATGTCATAAATAGTTAATTCTCCCTCTTCAAGTTCCTCATTCTGTCTGAGACTGTGTATTTCGTTTTTACCGACCTTTTTGCCTTCCATAAGGTTTTTGTATATTACCTCTTGAAACTCTTCATCCAAGTAGGAAATTTCAACTCCCACAACAAATGGAAGTTTCTTTTCATCCACCAATTGCAATAATTCTGGAATCAGCATTGTAAGCCTAATGTATCTTTTTACTTGTCTACCGGATACTCCATTATCAGCTCCTATCTCATCTGCTGTAATTTTTCCGTTGCTAACTCCTTGATGCGACATTGCTTCCATCTTCATCTTAAAAGCGAAAGCCTTTTCACTTGGAAGAATCTCTTCTCTTTGAATGTTAGCATCCACCATAATTATTGTTGCCTCATCATCTGATAATTCTTTCACGATAACAGGCATTTTACTAAGCCCCGCCATCTCACATGCTCTTTTTCTTCTGTGACCCGATATAAGCTCATATCCGCCCTCAGAACGTTTTCTTACCAAAGCAGGCGATAAAACACCATTTGCTTTAATTGACTCCGCTAATTCCTGCATTTTTTCATCATCAATTACTCTGAATGGATGATTTTTAAATTCATGTAACTCCGTCAAATTCACTTCAATAGTTCCATCTTTCTGTACTCCGAGTAATTCATCATAACTTGTTAATTTTATTTTTTCTCTTGCCATAGTATCTTCCTCACTTTCATTAATTCAGTTTAATAATCTCTTTTGTTAAATCTTCGTATGCTTTTGCAACTTTTCCTTTAGGATCATGTTTGTAAATACTTGTTCCCTCAATAGAGGTTTCAGCTGCTCTTACAGACATAGGAATGTAATTCTTTAAAAGTCTTATCTGACTACCATAAGTTTCCTTTACTGCTTCTGTTATATCCTTTGCATAGTTGGTTCTGTAATCCACCATTGTAAGGAGCATTCCTTCAATCTCCAAGCCCGGATTTATTTGTCTCTTAACTCTGGTGATGGTCTTAATCAACTGTTGCAAACCTTTTACCGGAAGATAAGATGCCTGAACCGGAATAAGAACCGAATCAGCACATGCCAAAGCATTAATCGTAATCATTCCTAGACTTGGCATACAATCAATTATTACAGTCTCGTACTTATCCTTAACCGTTTCCAAAAATTGCTTTAAGATTTGTTCCCTACTCATTACATTAACCAGAGATACTTCAACACCTGACAGCTCAATATTTGCCGGAATGAAGTCAACACCTTCCTCATGTGTTCTTATAAAATCCTCCAGTCTGATTTCTTCTTCATTTACAGTTTTTGTTAATATATCTGCCAATGTATTGTCTAACTGGTCCGGTTCCTGTATTCCAAGACATACTGTAAGACTGCCCTGTGGATCAGCATCTATGAGAAGGACTTTTCGTCCTTCTCTGGCTAATCCGATACCAAGATTTAAAGTTGTAGTGGTCTTGGCCACTCCACCCTTCTGATTTGCTATTGCAATTACTTTACACATAAAATCACCCCCTAAACTTCTCTGAATGTTTCGAGATAATCCTCGAAAATCATGGTGTTAACTAAAACTATTCCATCAATTTTGTAAGTTGCTTTTGCTTCTTTTGCCAGTTGCTCAAACTTGCAATGTCCCATACTGTAGAGATTTGCTCCTTCTTTGTATCGCACAAACTTCTTCGTCATTTCTTTTGTTCTTCTTACTGTTTCACTTTTATTTTCTTTTTTCTCTTTGTTAATTACAGCATTCATAGTTTTTCCCTCCTAAAATTCTTTAAATCCTTCAATAAATCTTTCAAATTCTTCACAGTTAACTAAAACAATTCCGTCAATCTTATACGTTGCCTTGGCTTCCTTTGCTAACGCCTGAAACTTTGTAATTCCTATACTATAGATTTCAGCTCCCTCTTTGTATCTGACAAACTTCTTAACTCTATCTTTTGTTCTTCTTACTGTATCTGCATTACTCCTCACCTGTTTTTTCCTCCTTTCGCATTATCTCTCTGAAATATCGTTCTAATATGTGTCTGTTGACTCTTACCATTTTTCCAATCTTATAAGCAGCTCCAGCTTCTCTACACATTCTGACAAACGGTTTCATTCCAAGCCTGTAGTACTCTGCTCCTTCTGCAAAAGTAATAAAATCCTTCCTAAGCATTTCTACATCTTCTTCATCAATTTGGTCAGAAAACTTCCATATTTTTCCTGTCATTTGTCCCTCCTTGCCGGCTCACGAAACTGTTCCAAGTATTCATTGAAAATATCTCTATTAATAAGCACGTATCCATCAATCCTATATATGGCACCCGCTCTACTTGCTAATTCCAACAATTTCTTATGTTGGATGCTGTAAACAATTTCTGCCTCCTGATATCTTAAGAATTGCTTTCTTAATCTTTTGTTAGTTTCTCTGACTTCTTTTAACTGTTTGATGTCGTAATAACTTTCACTCACTGTTTTCTCCTTTCCCTATCAGCATAAAAAGAGCACGAAAAAAGGACACTCTTAGAAATAATCTTCTAAAAGTGTCCTTTAGATTTTGAAATGTTGAATTCCCTGCTTTCCTACGTAAAACTCATGCTTCCTTAAAGGAACTAGGATAATGTTGTCAAAATGTTGTCATTTGACTGCTTTTGACTACACTCCAAGGGAATAATAGGTCTATTTAGTGTATTTTGATTTGATATTGCTAGAGTCGGATTTCAACGTTGGGAACAGCCATATTTAGAACGTATATCCATGTATTATTGGGTTTTATAAGCATATTTTAAAATATCAACTATGTAAATTAGTGTATTATTGATTATAAAAAAGTGTCAATCGGGTGTCCTTTTGATTTTTTTGTGTCCTGTTATTTTTCGCTTTAGACGACATCCCACTTTTCACTAAAGTTAATCATTGCTTCTTCATTTCTCTCTTTGGTTGCTTCAGCATATATATCCATTGTTGTTTCTATATTAGCATGCCCCATTATAGACTGAATAACCTTTAAGTTTGTTTCCACTTCACACAGCCTTGTTGCAAAAGTATGTCTTAACACATGGCAAGAAAATTTAGGTAATATAAGAGGTTCCCTTTTTTCTTTTGCCGCCCTTACCTCTTCTTCTACATTATAAGAATCACATATTCTCCTTATAGCAGCATTAAGAGGCTGTTGATTATGTGCCATTCCGTTTCTATTAAAAAAAATAAAATTTGTGTATCCGTCTACCTTTTGCGTACAAAAACCAAAATCTTTTTGAATTTCGTATTCGCGTTGCAAAGCATCATACACAGAATCAATCATTGGAATAGTACGTATACCTGCCTCAGTTTTGGGCTTTGATATTCTTGCGTGAGTTTTACTTGAGTCCCTAGTATCTCTTGAATAAATATATACTAATGCATGGTCCACCTTAATAGTTCTCTTTTCAAAATCAACATCGTTCCAAGTAAGTCCGACAAACTCTCCTACCCTTAGTCCTGTACCTAACAAAACCGCAAACACAGAGTGCCAATGATTATACATTTCACTATTTTTTATATAATCCATAAAAGCCTTCTGTTGATCGTGAGTCAGTGCATGTCTTATTCCTTTGTTTTTTCCCCAATCCTTTTTTAACTCAGCCATAACTCCATCTGTTGGATTCGTTCTTATAATATTATCTCTTACTGCCATAGCAAAAGTTGGATGAAGAACTGTATGAATTGTATCTAACGTATTTACTGCTATCTTCTGTTTAACTAAAAGCATCTGATAAAAAGCCAACACTTCGGAATACACTATATTTTTTAATAATTTCTTTCCAAGGGTATCTCTAACAAATCTATTATACATATAAATATAGTTTACTCTAGTGTTTTCTCTCAGATTATGCTTTCTTTCCATATATCTATCAAAACACTGATTTAATGTCACCTTTCCGGCAACATATATATTAATTCCATCAAGAGAATCCTTCATCAGTTCTTTTTCTCGTTCTCTTAATTTTGCTAAGTCTTTTGAATAGATAGTTTTTTCATTTCCTAAAGCATCTTTATATTTATATGCATATCGTTGTCTGTCAGCTCTGTATAATTCCCCTTTCTGTAATACTCGTCCTTTCGGATCTTTTCTAATAGCCATTGCTCTCCTTTCTAATTAAAGGATAAAAGCTAAAATTAAACCTTTTAATTAGTAATACATAATAATACATCATAATACATCACTATAATAAGATAGTTTTTTGCTTTTATCAATAATTTTTATTCATAAAAAAAGACGGGACAAAATTGCTCCATCTTTTTTTACCTTAACAAGAGCTGTCATCCAGCTGAAACAACTCTAAATAATCGTCTACCTTTTCCGTGTTTACAAGTACAACTTTATGATATTTGTAAATTGCTCCAGCCTCTTTTGCAAGTTTCTGGAATGTACTTTTTGACATTGAATAAAGGTCAGCACCTTCATCATATCTTACAAATTTCTTGAATGCCTTTTGATTTCTGATCATAACCTCTGCTCCTGGCATCTTTGCACCACCTTTCATTCAGAGTCATTTTTTGTTTACTTCGTGTTCCATAATATAATTATGAAGAGTTCCTCTTCTAATCTTTTTGCCAGAGATTCCTGCTACATGTGGAATTTCCCCAGAGTTTACAAGATTGTATATTTTATTTACGCCGACACCGAGAATGCTTCTTGCTTCATTTAATGATAAAAGATCATCATCGCTTGGCATTCTGTCTGCAAAATCTTTCTCCATTACAGCCTGTTCTTGCATTTTTATCTCCTTTCTTCTTTTGCAGGGTGAGTTTATCTTATAAACTCACCCATTCTTACACCTTGTCTCTTACGCTCCTTTTCAACGTAGTTATTTATAAGCACTTTCAACTCTCCCACGTCAAATATTGAGCCGACACGCAAAGAAGGATTAGCTTTGTCTGTAGAAATTACTTTCAGCGAGCCAGTTTTACAAATTTTTTCGAGCAACGTTTTAGTAATCGCCATATCAACAACCCTAAACAGCCTAATCTCGTGAAACTCATAAGTTAAAATCCCTTTTTCAACATATAACGCCTTGTTGGTTAATGTGTACTTTGTAAATGGATTCTTTAATCTCAATATTCTTTTATAGCCTGTCCATACGATTTCTTCATTTTCACCTAATCTCAACTCTGACATAGATTGTTTCCTTTTTTTAATATTTAGCTTTTATTAAGCTAGTGATAACACCTTCAGAAATACATGTGTCTTCGTACTTTTTATTACACTTGTATCTAACGGTATCTCCAATCATCAGCTTCTGTCTTGTTTTTACAACATGAGCTCTGGCATTTACCTTCGATTCAATTAGCGATAAATAATAAGTGCCGTTTCGAATATCCGTAATAATGGCAGATGATGTGCTATCAATACGATGATTTTCGAAATTAATTCTCGGTTTATCGATTTCAAACGGCTTATGAGTTGCCTTGATTTGAATACCAAGCAGCCATTCTTCATTATTCTCGCATCCATCAAATGGTTCTGGATAATCAATATCCAAAACTCTTACAAGGAACTTGTCTCCTACGGCAAAACGTTCTCTAAGGTTTGCTGTCCACTCATAAAAGATTTCATTTGCATTAATCTGTGTCTGAATACCAAAAACTTCTGCTGTTACACTCTTATCTGTTACTGCTATAATTCTTGCCTGTACATCTGGGCAATTACCAACCATAGATACTCTGTTTTCATCTAACGTTGCGTAGAACTTCTTAATATTTTCAATGATAGCTTCTTTTCTTGAAGCAAGTACAATTCTGTTTTTTTCATCAATGTGTTTGATAATATAATCAAACTCACTACCCATCATTACTGTTGCGAGCTGGTATCTACGAACTTCATCCGGCGTTCCCTTATGCTTCTCGTCGTTTGACAGATGAATTTCCATCTGATCTAGCGGAATAGTGATTCGCTGTCCTTTGTAATGTGTAGCTATCACACTCATTCCATTTTCTGTCTTTGTAACTTCGTTAATAGTTCCTCTAAGAATTCTTCTCTTTCGCATAGCTGTATTAAGGTCGTGCCAGAGAATCTTCTCCTCGTCCATAATTTGAACTGTGTCATCTGGATCAATAGTTAAAATGCCTGCTTTTGCGGCAACTGGTTTTGCAGCAAAGGAATTTTTTACTTCTGTCTGCTCCTTTGTCTCCGATTCTTCCTTCCAGATGGTTTCCTCTCCTGCTGTGTTGGTAGCAATTTCCTCAGCAGGCTCATTAATTTTTGCTTTTTCACTCATCGAAAGCATCCTCCTTTATTGAATTTGTGATGGGTTTGTCAACATCACGAACTCAATATATACCCAGCCAATTACCACATAGGGGTACATTTTTAAAAATTTTTAAATTTTTTTATTCTTTCACTATTGTTTTTAATCTTTTTGCGGTTCTTCTATATAAATGTAATCACCATTTATATTTGTCCTCGTAATACAGATTTCTTCATTGTTTTTTTTGAAAACTGCATATACACTTTCACTTATGGAATCTATCTGCTCATATTTTTTATATTCATATTTATTAGAACCGTATCTCGTACATATATAATCCATTGTTTCAAGAATAGCGTCTTCGTGCTTTAGTTCTTCTTCGGTTAGATTTCTCATAATGCCTAACTTTTTATATTCATCTGAGACTTCTGTTTGTTTCTTGCTTTCGATCTCTTTGTAATGGGTGTCTGCTTTTTTCAAGAATACTACAGCGAGCATTATCACAATTAAACCAATTCCAATACCTACAATTACCTTCATATTTGATTTCTTTTTCATATAAACCTCCAATTTTAATTTTATTTTTTCTCATTTTATCAAATCCACTGTCTTCAACTCGTAACTTTTGTAAATAAAAATAACTTGTAAACAGAGCTTACAAGTTATTTTATTGATTGCTTAGTTCGACTTTATTAACTGTCCGCAATTTTCATTTGTGCAAAATACTACACGTTCTTTAATTTCTTCTCCACAAGCCGGGCAAAAATATTTATTATTTTCTTCTTCCGGTTCTGCTGGAATAAGTCTTTTTATTGACTGAACAGCAATGCTAATAGCACTCTCTACTTGAATTTCTTCGCTATTCATTGAAAAAAGACTTTTTTTGCTTTTTAATCCTTCTAATACCTTCAGTGCTTCTTTTTTTTGCATCCTTTTTATTCCTTTACTAGCTGAACATTATTGTAAAACATCTTTAAACTTGAAGTAGGTTTAAAAACATAGCCTGTTCCATTAAAAACAATGCATTCTTTTTCTAACATTGAATCACATAATTCATCCGGAACCATTACCTTTTTTAGATAAAATTGTTCTTCATTGAACATATCATTCAACTTTTCAATTTTTTCAAATTCGATTTTTTCGTGTTCGTACTCCTGCTCACTTTTTTTTAGTTGCTTTTCGAATTGCTTAATTTTCTTTTCGTTTCCCTCTTTAATTGCATTGTCATATCTTTTCTTTACCCTATACAGTTTCCTTTTCTTGAATGAAAGAAATGCTCTTTTTTCCTCATAGTAAACTTTCCAATACTCTCTAATGTCTTCGCTCATAGTCTCAACTTTGATATTTACCATTTTTCCACCTTTCAATCTGTATATTTTCTTCACATCTATATCTTAATCCTTACTTCCACCACTTTAGGGTACATTTTCAAAATTATTTCAAAAAAATAAGAGGTGGAAAAAATCCACCCCTTAATCTCTTATGAAAAAGCCCCTTTTATAAGCACTTCACCTGTATTTCTGGCAAAGATATATTTTGTTTTATCAAAAGTAGTATATATGAAAGCAATATTATTTCTATAAAGTGTTATTAATGCATTGAAATATATAGATTCTTTTTTTGCTACATTTTTTAATACATTATAATCTTTTTCAAATTCATATAAATCATCTGATAATACAACTTCATCATCAGGGTTTGCTTCATTCAAACTATCTTGAAGTCCTTTAAGTCTTTTTTCATCATCGTACAAACTAAAGGTCCAGTTGTTTTGCTTTTGAACCCAATCAGCTTCCATCAGAGTCGGTTTAAAAAATTCAAAATTAGTTATGGATTTATCTGCGTTTTTGGATAGCATTTGACATGTTTTATTGTATTCATAACCCCCTAGAACATATTGCATTATACAAATCTTTGCAATATACTTGGCATCAAATACAGATATTTTATCTAATGCTATTCTTAACGAGTTAAGATACTTGGCATCTTCCGAAATAGCAGCTCCTTCCATAATCTCTTCAAATTCTTTAACATCATCATACTTTTTATACAGTTTTCTTAATGAATTGACCTTTTCTAGTGAATCGCATCTTTTCATAATGTCTTTAGTCATTACAAACACTTCACCGTCTTTAATTCGCTGTTCGGTTAAATCCTTTTTGTTCTTAATCATTGTTTTTAAAATCGATATTTTGTTTTTAACAGCATTTTTATTTATAAACTGTTGAAACATTTCCCTAATAATCGAAATAGATTCCGAATCATTACATTCAGTTATAACTCTGAATAAAGTCGGTGTTTCTCTAATGAATAAATAACATAAAAGTAATTGTCCTGAATTTGCTTTTAAGCCGCTCAAAAAATACCTAACTTTTTTATGTTCCTCATCCTTGTCAATTTCTTCATAATCTTTATAAAGAACTTCCCAGTCTGTTAAGTCTTCAACATAATCGCTATACCAATAATGCTTTTCCGGCTTTTTGCTTTCGTGATCATAAATATCTTTGTATGAAAGTTCACTCAGTTTACAAGTCGTAATCACTTCACTATCCGGGTAAGTTTTTGCATTGCAATAAAGATCAACAAAATTCTTGCCATCTGTAAACGCTTTAAGCGTTCCAACAATTCTTCTTGCTTCTTTTGTATCTGACCGTTCACCACAATTTGGACAAGTTACAATTTTATTTCTACTGTAATACTGTGTCTTTTTTGTTGAGCTTTCAATATAAAAGTCCGCTTCATTTTCGCTAATAAGGCTTGTCTCTCCACATTTCAAACACGTATAACTGTAATATGATTTCACACCGCGCGTAAATCCTAAAAGGCATTCATTTTCTTCATAGCCTTTCGATACCAGCAATTCCTTTTCTGATTTTTTAATTGTTTCTCCGGCTCTTCTTAATAATTCTTCCATTTCCATTATGTTCACTTCCTTTCTAATAATAAAGGACAACTTATAAATATAAGTCATCCTTTATAACTAACCTCTTACAATCTCAATTCGGAAATTATTTTCCATTGGTTTAAAATACTGCCTTGCATACTCCTCATTTTCAAAGTTTTCTGTTTTTGTTGATACCAAATTATTACCATCGTAGAATCTAATAATAAATTTAGGTAACGTAACATGAAACTCAAATAAGAAGTTACAGTATTCAGCCGAATCACGATTATAAAACTCCGTTCTTTTTACATTTTCGTAACTGCCATTGTGGAAATAAGCTTCTTCAAAGTCTTTTGTGTATATCCTGTAAAAATCCTTGGTGAAATAAGCTGACTTAATACGTTTTCTTAGTTCTTCATAACTAAGCATTTCTCTCACCCCATTCTTTTACGGCTATTGCAATACACTCCGCTTCTTCATCGCCTCTTTCGATTTTCTCAAATAACGCCCTTGCTCTTCTTGCAACAAACTCAACTTTGTCTTTAGACCAACTTGGGTTTTGATTTTCGATGTATTCCTTAATACAAAGATAATGATACAGTTCACTGCATCTAGCCAGTTCACTCATATCATACTCGGCAGCTTCTTTCTTTTTTCGTTCAATAAACTTCTCATAAAAAAGGTCATGTAACTCAAGCATCATCTTCTGACATGCTTCCATATCTTCATAGACTTCCTTCATGTCATAAGGTGCACCATTTTTTCCATGTCCTTCATTATCAAGCCATAAATAACTTTCAGCTGATGCATCATAATCATTATATGCCTCATATATAGCGTCAATTAATGTTTCTACATCATCATTTTCCATTTCGGCACAGAATCCAAAATCTTGATTACAAGGACTAGACTGACGAAATTCAAAAGTGTTTCCATTTACTTCAACATTCCATCCGCTATCCTCTGCAAGTTCAATGATTGTTTCCTTATTAATTATCCTGGCAAAAGCACGAGATAAACCTTTATCATCTAAGCACTTACTATAATAGTCTGTACCATTGTCGTTAAAAGCGTATGTAAATCCCGCCTCTTTTGCTTTCTCGCCTGAAATATATGTTTTCTTTACTGAAATCAAACCTCTTTCTGTTTTTACCTGCATATGCTTATTCCTCTCTTTCCTTATAACTTTCGCAAATATCACTTTCTGACGGTTCACGAGCAGACTCAGGACAGTTTACTGTTCCAAAATCATTACACGTGCCACATCTTTTCATTTGCTTTTCTTTCTTGTACACTTCAAACGCATCTTCCCATACATCATTTCTTCCAACAAGTAATATCTTTTCTTTATCACTTATTGCATAATGTTTCTGGCTAAAAAACCAGTCAAGAAAATCTTTAATTTCTTTCATTTTCACAACCTCCTTAATTGAAAAGACAACCTGTAAACACAGATTGTCTTTTCTTGTCTTTCTTTTTCAGTTTACAAATCAAGTAACTCTGCATCCTTATCACACTTCTTAAAGTCATACCCGATAACTCTTGCAATTTTCTCTTCATATGTAAACATTTTACTAATACTAGCTCCTGCTTCTTTTACAAGACCTAATGCCTCACAGACACCAAATACATAGACATTTAAAGCATTTGTTTCGCCATTTCCAAAAGAAGCATTGTACCTAAGTGCAGTATCCTTTGCAACTTGCGGTGGCATATCAGCCTTTCTAAGCAAACCATAAACACAACCAACAGGATGTTTGATCTCAACGTTTTTGAGTTCCTCTAAATCGTAAAATTTCTGCTTATAACTTGCAAACACATCTCTAAGGTTATCAGCAAAATCCGATAAAGAAGCATTTCCTTTGTGATTAAGCTTATATCCGTTGCCGAGAACAATAACACGACTGTTACAGTCGATGTTATACCATACTGTTGCTCCGGAAGTTCCGACATCGCTTGTTGATATTGTAACTACCGTTTTAATGTCAGCTTCTGTAACCGGAATCCCCATCTTTGTAAATAATTCAATGTAAGACTTGATAACATCTTTATCATTAATGTTCCAGCTGGCTTTCATATAATCATGATTCCAAACACCACCTACAAAGACTTTGTTTGAATATCCTTCGATGGAAGCTCTTGCTGTTCTAAACAATCCCGATTCAGATAGTGTCTGATAATTCTTGCTGTGGCAGGCTCTTACCTTATCACCACATACTCTCATCAAAGTTCCACCGTTTGATACCGGCAGACATTTGTTTAATATATCAGCCAAATCTTCTCTTGAAATTTTTTCTAACGAAGTCCCAGAAATTCCTGCTCTTGATTTTAATGTTGGTAAAGCCGATGAACCGACATAGTAAATGTTACCGTTATATGAAATCTGTAATTTAGTTCCATATAAAACAGTGTCATTAAATGTCTCATCAGTTAATCCCTCCATTACGTCATCTGAACAGCCTGCGTATGATACAACTAGCTCTTCATTCTTCTCAACTTCAATCCAATCTGAATCTTTATCCATATCATTTAAAAATGACTGAAATTCTTCAGCTGCATCGAATGTGAGTTCCGCACTATCTCTGATAATGCTCATTCTTTCGTAATTACCCATAATTACATCTCCTTTCTTCTTGCAACAAAAAAAGACACACCTATGGCATGCCTTTCAGTTGAACTTAAATTATCATAAAAAAATAAGACTGCTAGAGCCACTCAACAAAATTATTGCTTTCGCCTCTATCAATCTCTAATAAGTATTTTACTCTAGTTTACAGATTTAGTCAATAAAATAAGCCCTCATTACAAGGGCTTAAATAATTTGTATCAAATTCTGGATTTTATATCATCCAACAGTTTGTCAGCTTCTAATACTTTATTTTTGGCTATCATATATTGCACAGTTCCAATATCATCTATAATTTTCTGCAATTCATCATACAAAGAATTATTGCTGTCACCTACTATTATTGGATTTAGAGTATTATGAGGCTTCATTATTTTTTCACTATCTGTCTGTATAGATATCAACGCTTCATTGATAATATCTTTAAGTTCGTTTTTTGTAAGACTTGCCTGCTTACCGCGTTCTAAAAGTCTTGCTGTTCTTCTGAGACTATCTGCTATTAGAATAACTTGCTCATGAACGCTATATAACTTTTTCATTTAGTTTGCTCCTTTCCTCATGCTACTGCCCACACACCACGTTCTGTGTTTACAACCAATCCTTTATCTCTTAATGCTAGCAATGTTTGTCTGATTTTTTCCTTATAATGCACATTATTTTTCGCTTTCTTATGCTCTGACAACTCATTGTAAATCATATCGAGTGTAGTCTTTTTGTTGATTTTACGTAATGCTGCCATTACAACATCCTTCCAAGTTGCTGCCTGCTCCATATCTCGTATATCACACTCATATCTTCTCGGAACAATCACTGCTATCTCGTATCCGGATGGTTTTTTGATAACAACTATAAACTCATGCTCTATTAAAAAGAATTTGCGTTTACAGTTTGTGTTGTACGTATTTCTTCCGGATACTGTATTATGCTGCGCTTTAATTAATATTTGCTGTAATTCTCCAACAATATTGATATCTGACAGCATAGACCTAAATGTACTTACGTTGTTAATCTTCTGCCTAACATCGCCAATAACATATGCCTGATAGGAACCCGGCTTCATAGCCATATAGCCGCGTGCAATAGCCTTATTAATTGCTTTCATTCCATCGGCCCAATTCATTTCCTGTATATCCTGCTTTTCCAGTTCTTTATTGCCTCTCCACATGACATTACTGTAGTGTATTCCGTTTATAGTTGGATATGGTGGATGTAGAATCTGTAAATCTGAATTTAAGAACTGATCCGGCAGTTCGCAGTTATCATCGAGGATATTCATAGATACAATGTCTTTTCTGACAGGATTAGGGTTTAAATCGATGCCGATATAAGGGATTGCTAAATCCTTACACAAATCTGATGTTGTTCCACTGCCTGCAAATATTTCAGATACGCTTTCTGCACCATATCTGTAAATTAGTGATGCCGGTATCCATCCCGAAAAATTACCTCTGTATCTTGAGTCACCCCAAGGACCACGTTCTTTAAAGGATAAAATTGTACCTTCAGCATTTTGACCTACATAGTCAAATATTTCTTTTCTGTTCATATATAAAACACTTCCTTTCATAAAGAACTAGGGAAAACAAGCTTCCCTAGTTCAAATCTCTTCTTTCTTCTTTAGTTTTTAAACTCGTGCCTTGATTTTGTCATAGAATTTAATATTCTTTGATGTTTCCTGCTTAATAAAGCTGATTCCGATTAAATAATCGTACAAATCCTTATCAAATTTCTTTAAATCCCTAATTCGACTTACAGGAACAGATTCCTTGAATTTTTCATCGAAAGTAATTCCTACATTTTTATTTCTTTTAGCAAGATTTATAATGCAGTCCTTTTCTTCTCCAATGTTAGCCTCGATTACTGCTTGCAATCTGGTTATTTCCTTCTCACAATCTTGTTTCTGCTTGTCGAGTGCAGCACTCTTTTCTTTCAAACTGTCAATTTTTGCAAATACTTCTTCGTAAGAACCTTCAACCTCATCTCCGTTTACAACATTGTCATTTCCATCAATTTCAAATATTGTAGAATTTTTAGACGGGGCAATCCATTTCTTTGCTGATAACTTTACGGCTTTACCGACCTCTGTATACGGCGGCTCTATACCACTTTCAACGTAATCCTGCCAAAAATGTCTTCCAGCTTCGATGAGTTCTGCTTCTTCATCCAGATCTCGCTCTAAAGTTCTAATAATCAATGAATCAATTTTATTGTCATAAAGACAAGCATAAATAATTCCAGATACATTAGTAACACAAGCGTAACTACGTCCTTGCAAGATGTAGCTCGGTGGAATTTGAGGAGCAAAATCGTCGCCCCATTTATCCTTGTTTTGATAGCTAGTAGTCTTTATTTCAAGTATATACGTTCTGATATTTCCTTCAGAGTCTCTAATATCTACGAAATAATCTACATCCGCTATCATCCAATAATAAACCGGATGTCTAAACATTTTTCTTACTGCATACGGTTTATAACCTGTACGCTCGTAAAAAGCCTTTGCAACAAGTTCTTCCAATGCATGACCAACTTCAAGTGTGAACCAGTTATTCTTTGGTTCCCAATACGGTGTATATCCCAATTTGTCCTTAAATAAATCTCTAGCTGTTTTAAAAATTGAGAGTCCATAAAGGATTCCATAATCAGAACCACCGATTCCAGTTCTTCTGTTCTGAAGCCATTCCTCATTTGTCAATTTGGTAATGTCCTCACAGAATACTTCCGGCTTGTAGTTTAAATCAAGTACAAGTCCATTCCTTGCTTTGTAAGTTAATTCTTTCATTTAATTCACCTCTTTCTCTTTAATGCCACATACGTACTAAGCAGTTATAGGTAATAGGATAATCACCCTGTAAAAGCCTTAACGTATTGTGATAAATACTTTCGTCATGCGTTTTGCTAATCAAAAAAAAGACCTTGCCTAAGACTTCTCTTAGTTGGTCTTCCTTGATTTTTAATTCGCTTCTGTCTGCCTTCAAACACTCACCACACATAAAATGAAAATGTGTGCTATCATTTTGCAGGATAAACAGACGATGACGATATTTCCTTCTAAATTCCTCGTATTCCTTAACATCTATTCTCTGAACAGATAAAATACGTTGAAGTAAGTTGATTTTTACACTTACTTCACTAACCTTTCTTTTGTAGCGTGTAATATCGCTACAGCACATACATAACGCTTCTCGCATTTAAACTCCTTTCTGATTTTTAATAATCTTGATGTCCATAATTGGAAAGCCGAACGCTAACCGTCTAATTGTTCCATCATCATTAAATACCCAATCTTTTTCGGTGCCATATTCCAGCCTCAGACCTTTTCCACCATTGACCTTAGATAATTCATTATTTGGATCATCTTTAATCGTAGTGTAAATCCCAACCTTATCTGCAATCTGTACCACTCTAACCTGTCCTGTGTATTTTGGATGGATAAAGTGTTCCAAAATAACAAACGTCACCTTCCCGCAGGAACAAGCCTCTTTGAATTGGCTCAATGATTTGATGTTTTCCATCACCTTCACTCCTTTCTACAATAAAAAAAGACATACCCGTGGCACGCCTTATATTAAAAAATAACCAAAAAAATAGGACTGATAAAGTCACTCAAAATAAATTTGCTTTTGCCTCTATCAATCCTAAAATTATTTTACTCCAGTTTACAAATTTAGTCAAATACTAAATAAATACCATTGCCACAATAAAAGCAATATATAACAAGCCAGGGGCAAAGAGTTTTATCCATACTTTCTTGTCGCTTCTTTCTTTCCAACTTGCAGTTTCTAAATCTTTTTCTACGCTGTCATCTAGCTGCTCAAGAAAATGAAGATATACGTCTATATATTCATCTGTATCAAAACCATAAAAATTGATGCATATAGTATCTACCTCCACAACGTCCTCGTCCAACATAAAACGACTGTTCCCGGAAGAAGCATCATACCATATCTGAAATCCCTCATTTACTTTCATAACACGAGTTATATCATTAAGATTTATTTTACCTATCTGATATTGTTCGTCCACTAATTGCTTAAATTCAAGATAATCATTTATCACTTTAATATAGCAATCATCAAGTTCGTATGACTTTGCCTGCAAATTGTTGTAAGACCAATACATAAACATCGCACTAATAAAAGCAACCGCAAACAAAATTACAAATTTTATATCATTTGCAATTAAAGCAAACATCGCTACTGCTATTGCTGCACACACAAAATGTACAATGCTCATCGTTTTGTATTCTTTACTTACTTTAATATTCTCTATTGTCACATCATTTTTTCCGTATATTTCCATTATCCCACTCCTAAATACCAATTTACATCTTCTGTTACTGTTTTAACCAATTCTTTGTTAAAGATATCTGCTTTTTTAAAGTTCCAGTCACCGCTCTGCTTTGTTCCTAGTAATTCGCCAGCTCCACGTTCTCTCAAATCAGCTTCGCTAATTTCAAATCCACTATTTGTACTTGTAATGACTTCCATTCTTCTTTGTGATTTGTCTGAATTGAGACAATCTATAAAAATGCAGTAAGATTGTTCTGATCCACGCCCAACTCTTCCTCTTAGCTGATGAAGAGTCGCTAAACCAAAACGCTCTGCGTTTACAACTACCATTACAGTTGCGTTTGGTACGTTTACACCTACTTCAATAACTGTAGTAGATACCAACACATCAATATCTCCATTTTTATAATCCTGCATTACACATTCTCTGTATTTTGCATCAGATTTTCCGTGAACACCAGCCACATTAATGCCAGGGCAATTCTTTTTAATCATCGATACGATTGTATCCACTTCATACAACCCATCCATCTCTGATTCTTCGATCACAGGACATACAAAATATGCTTGTCTTCCCTTTTCTACTTCTTTACTTATAAAATTAAATACCTTATCAAAATCTTCGTTAGTAATTTTACAGTTTCTTATTGGCTTTCTATCAGCCGGGAGTTCCCGAATCTCAGAAACGCTGCCGTTTCCATATAGTGCAAGGGTAAGCGTCCTTGGTATTGGTGTGGCTGTCATGTTAATGACGTGAGGCTTACACTTCTTTGCGAGTGTTTCTCTCTGTTCTACACCAAATTTATGCTGTTCATCGATGATGAGTATTGATAAAGTTGTAAACTCATCTGCCATATTAATAACAGCATGTGTTCCTATAACAATTAGAGGCTTACCGTTTGCAAGTTTTGTGGTAATTCTGTCCTTATCTTCCTTTGAAGTCTTTCCGTTTACAAGTTCTACGTCACAATTAATATCAGCTTTTTCAAATAATTTTATTGCTTCCTCATAATGCTGCGTAGCTAATACTTCCGTTGGAGCTAGCAATACGCTTTGATAACCACTGTTATATGCCATCAGTAAAGCGAATATAGCAACGATTGTCTTTCCTGATCCAACATCACCCTGCACTAATCTTGACGATACCGTTTCACCGTTTAGGTCTGTTTCAATCGCAGATAATGTTGAAATCTGACCTTTCGTTAGTTCAAAAGGTAAAGATTTATGTAATTTAATCACATCTAGGCAGCTAGAGAATTTGTATTTATTCTTTTCTTTTTTTATTCCTAACTGTCTTTTCTTCAACTCTAGCATGAATAAGAATAATTCTTCATATGAGAGATAATTATCTGCCTCATATAATTCATCTATGGTATTCGGATTGTGTTCCTTATTGTAAAGTTCCAGCATATCCGGAATATTTCTTTTTTCAATAATTTCCTTTGGTAAGCTATTCTCAACATCTACATCCGATAATGCTTCTAAAATAGCATTATGAATTATATTTGTTTTTAGTTTAGCTGTCTGCGAATATGTTGGAACCGGTTTTCCAATCAATTCCTCATATTCAGATATTCTATAAACCTGCGGATGCGTAATGAAATTGTATCCATATGCCTGTGAGCATTTACCGTCTAAAACAAGAATGCTTCCATTTGTAAACCCAAACGGATTGTAAGCAAAGTTAAACCACGTTGCCATAAATGAATTTCCTTCAGAGTCTTTACAAATGACTTTCATTACCATTTTTCCAGATTTACGTTCAAATTTTTCTGTGCCGGAAACAACTGCGATCAAAGGTTTTCCACTCTTTAAAGCATCATAATAGTTCTTTTCTGGCTCTTCAAATACCTTGTAACTTCTTGGATAGTATTTAAGTAAATCACTTACAGTGAATACTTTTTTCTTATTAAATTGTTCAACTTTTTTCTTTCCAACGCCTTTAATTACGCCGACATCATCATATTCCTTGTAAGTGTGCATATTTATATCTCCATTTTATTGCGTATTTAATACGCATTAGTCATCATAATCATCTATTGAACCAAACATTTTTCCGCCAAATGGGAAAATCATAAAAACAAAAAGTTTATATGGATAAAGGGCAAATCCAGACATAAAACCTATAACTGGTCCTAATACTAATAAAATAATATTTGATGAATCTCTCAAATAAGAGTCGGTTATTAATGTCTTTATAGGATATATCTTATAGTATGTAAAATCCGTAGCTTTAATCATAATAAATAATACAATTGCCGCAAAAACTGCCCCACATATTGCCATTTGTTTCAAGTAATTTCTTAAATATTCTTTTTCTTCTACCGTTTGCTTAACGCCTTCATTTTCTGCATCTTTTTTAAATGTTCGTCCTTTAAACAATAAAGCATTAAGTCTTATTACTTTTTTAGTAAAAAACCAATATAAAAATCCTCCTACAGCAAAAAAAGCAACTATAATTGCTATTGCTATTATCCATGCAATTATTTCTTGTAATGTATTCATAAAACCCCTCTCTTTCCGTAATTAATATGCACCTGTATATATTACCATATATTATTGAGTATTAGAACATTACAACTTTAATGTGTTTTTATCATTATTTAAGGAATAATCTTACAAAATGTCTTTATTCCCCAATGTGACACCATTTTACCGAGTGTAATAAATACTGCTAGCATAATGAATGGCAATATTAAGCCTATCCAGAAATCTTCTGACTGTAATAGGTTGAAGTTCATATTTAATAGTGCTTTTTTTATTTGCATCATCGAATCAAAATATAACGTTCTACTTGCTATCATCCCGATAATTCCGATTATCGTTCCAGATATCCAACTTAGAAGTCTCATTGTCGCTCTTTTCATGTCATTATTCTCCTCTGCTTATATTTTATCAAAGTAAAAGTTGTAAACAGTAACTTTTATGATTCCTTTTGCAACTATATAACAGAAGATAGCCACATAAGGGTATATTTTCAAAAAATCCATAAAAAAAAGAGGTACCGAAGTACCTCTTTTGCTGTTATACAAACGATAGTTGATTATATTCTGGCTTTACAATATCCTCTTTATCTTTTGACTTAGGCATATAATCTTTAGCCATATTAATTAACCTCCATCCTAATAAAGTGTTTCTCTCTTCATAATTTGTATTGAGAATTGCTCTATTAAGAGCTGAGCGAGAACCTATAACTATACAAGTCTTTTTAGCTCTACTCACTGAAGTATAAACCAAATTACGTTTAAGCATAACTGAGAATATATTACTCATTGGCATAATTACTGTTTCAGCCTCTGAACCCTGTGATTTGTGAACTGTTGTCGCATATGCTAATTCCAACATATCAAAATCTTCGTGTCCTGAGTATTCTTTAACTCCTATGCCTTCATATTCGACTGTTACGGATGAATTGTTTTCTGTTCCAACCGATACTTCTGTAATATACCCAATATCACCATTTGATAATGTTAATCCATCATCTGTGGTAATGTTTTTGGTATGCATTACCTTATCTCCTTTGCAGAAAGATTTGCCATATACGTTTACAACTAAACTATTTGCATTTCTGTTTACAGATTGTTGTAAGTATTTATTCAACTGATCTGAGCCAATTTCGCTTCTCCTTCTGAATGGACTTAACAAGAAAATGCTGTCCAAATTATTATTGTTAGCAACTAAGGAATCCTTATAGATTGATAAACATTTATCTCTTATTTCTTCTTCCCCTGAAGCTTCAATAAACTTAAATGTAATTCCTTCAATCAACCTCGTATCTCCGTTATTGATTTTTTCGGCATTTATAAACACGAGGTCGTTCTCGTCTTGTCTAAAAGGTGTGTCTAATACCGTTGTTGGAATAACATTCGAGCTGATAAGCTGTGCAAACACATCTCCTGCTCCGACTGATGCTAACTGATCCTTGTCTCCAACCATCACAAACTTACAATTTGGTTTTAACCTGGATACTAATAATGAAAAAAGCTTCATATCCACCATAGACATTTCATCTATAATTACCAAATCTGCAGGTAATGTAATATCGTTATCGTAATTATTCAGTTCTTCATCGGAACGAAGTCCTAATGCTGAATGAATTGTACTTGCATCCATTCCTGTTGCTTCTGCCATACGTCTGGCAGCACGACCGGTCGGTGCCATTAAGAAGATTTCTTTTTTCGGATTAAATTCCTTATAAACCTTCAATATCATATTTAAAACTGTCGTTTTTCCTCGACCGGCACCACCTGTGATGATACTAACAGGAGAAATCAATGCATTAATAACTGCATTTCTCTGTCCGTTTGCAAGTTTAATATTATCAGCATTTTCGTGTTTACAAATCGCTGATTTGATTTTGTCTTTATCTACTTTTTCTTTCTTACTATTAAAAACCATATTAATGAGTTTTTCTGCCGACTCCTGCTCTGCTTTATAATTTGCCTTTAAATAAAATGCAAAATCTGTAGTAAACTTAAAAAATACTACTTCTCCGGCTTTTACTAAAAGGTTAAGTCCGATCTGAATATCCCTATCATTTACATAGTAATTCTCATATCTAAGAATTTCCTTTGCTTTAGGAATAATCTGACTTGTAAACAGATATAAGTGACCGTCCAGCATAGAATCTAATAAACTTTGTTTGATACCAGCTTTAATTCTCTCACAATCCATATAATTGTAATGATACTCTTCACTGTGAAGTGCGATTGCATCCGCTGTATAAAAGTCTATTCCATGAATCTGCATTACATCATATGGTCTGGTTTTAATTACCTCAACAGACTTTTCTTTAAAATAACTTCTTATCTTCAGTAATTTTCCCTGCGTAATATTCTCGCTATTACCTACCATAGAAATCAATTCTCTTAAATCTCTTGAGTTTTTCCATTGTTTCATCGGCGTTTCAAGGTCTTTTGGCATATGCGACAATTCTCTGATTCGCATAAAGTCTTCGTCTAACACTTTTAATGTGCTTGCTCCGTACTTTTCAAAAATACGCTCTGCTTTTTTTCTGCCAATCCCTTTCAGTTTACAAGATACAATTACATCAATAATTCCTATCTTATCTTTCGGATCCTCGGCTTCAAATTTCAAGACATTGTACTGCTTACCATACTTTTTGTTATTTACCTCTTCCAGCGTTGCTCTGAATATTCTATTCTTGCTTGCCGGAAGAAAGTATCCTACACAAGTTAGGGAGCAGTTTATTGCTCTGCCCCCTTCATTAACCTCATCGCATAATAAAATTGTATAACCATTATCTCCCTGGTACGTTACGCTTACTACGTTCAATCTTTTTTCCATTAGCTTATCCTCCTTGTTGCGAGAATACGCTTAATATGTGCTGCGTTCTTTACCTGTTTAAGATAAAGTTTTCCCGTCCTGATCATAAATCTGTTTATAAACGAAAAACACGTTGGATTTCCTTTTAAAATATAAACCTTTTTATCATGTTCGACAGCCATACGCAGCTCTGCTTCCATTCCGTTTGTAAGTCTTAGTCCGCATAAAATAATAGCATCAGACATCTCTAAAAGTTGTAAACCCATTTGAAGTCCAAGTTCTCGTTCTTCTTCAATATGGTCATCTAGCAATGCAGGAACATAACCCTGTATGGCTTTATTTCTGCTTTCTGATATTTTGTTTACAACATCTTCGTATATCCTTGCTTTCTTCATATTACATCTAATTTCAATCTTTGTAGGTGCATTTAAAGGACTTGCGACATATCCTAAATTATAACCTTTCTTCATATTTATCCCTTCTTTCTAATCTTAGGCTCAATAAATAATCGTCTAATCCCTTGATTTCCTCTTTCCAATATCCCTCTTTATCCATATTCCAAGTAATACGCTTGTAATACAGTCCAAGTTCATTTGCAAGGTCTTCAAGATGCTTAGAACCACGCTTGAGTCCATCTGTCTTTTCTTTCTTTTTAGGGCATTCACTTTTAATCAAATCATTTGCATGACAATTCAGTTCACAAGATGCACATTTGTCCTTGTAGTTGCCATTGCATACAGGCTTCATTAATTCGTCTACATCATAAGCATTGTAAACGTGTGTTATCCCTCTTTCTTTCAGTCTTGTAATCATTTTAACCATATGCTTATAATTAACTGCTCCGGCAATTCCTATAAATGCCGTGTCTTTATCGTCATTAAAGCAGTTGCAAACACAAGCTTTTAAAATACCATCTACAACAACTAATTTTGTGGCTTTACGATTCCCAAAGTATGCTGCCGGACTCGATGAGCTAGCACCTTGTAGCTTATCTTTAGATGATAGCCACATATACTTTTGATCTCTTTTGGGCTTATCAAGTCTTATTTGAAAGCCTTGAATATAGCCGTTTTCATCTGGACAAATACAGTAAATCCCTGCCATTGACCATGTATTCATTCGCCACTCATTATTAAATGTGTCAAAGTAAAAACCTGGTATTCCTTCAAGTTTATGACCACGTTTCATTAGTTTTCTGCAAATCTCAGCACTCATAGAAGGATCAACTGTTCTAAAGCCGTAAGCTTGTATCTGTTTTTCAGTTAAACCTCTATCCATCAGAGCCTTTTTATGAGCGTCAGATAATGATGTAATACGTATTAAATCGCAATACACTTTATCTAATTCCTCAACAGGTCTCCTTTCTGCCTCTGGTTCGCTTTCTTCAATTTCTTTCCTTGTTCTGCTTACATACCCTGAACCAAACATATTTCTTAACTCTCTCGCAGCAATCTGGGTTCTTTTAAGTCCATCAGTATCGCTTATACCATACAAGTCTGCATAAATCTGATAGAAATTACCCTTATGATTGCATTTAAGACACGAAAAGAATTTGGCATCGATGTTGCAAGCCAACTTTTCTGTACCGCAAAACGGACACTTAATATATCCTTTGCTTCTCTGTATATATTTCCAACCAAGACGGTCGGCAATATCATACATTGTAAAATTTTCTTCCATTTCTATTACCTCCGCTTGAATTAATCTTTTAATGAAAGATGAGATAAAAATCTCAATAAAGAAAAAGGAAGTTGTAAACACAACTCCCTTTCCCTAAAAATCCGTACATTTTAAGCAGCTAAGTTAAACTTTGCTACAGCCAATGCACAAGCTTTTGCAAATTCTGGCCACTTTCCTGCTGTCTGCTCTTGATGTGTTGCTACAAACACCAAACAATTTCTGGCAGCAATGTCTGATTCAGAATTATTTGTAATTGCCATCCTACAAACCTCTTCAAAGGTTTTACCAAAAACATGTCTGTTCTGGACAGGACAGGTGACATTAGCAAAAGCCTTGATTTCATCATCAGAAGATACTGTTTCCTCCGTAGGTTCTTCCGCAGGTGCTTCTTCTTCCGGCTCTTCCATTGAGAAAGGTCCATCCGATGATCCTGCTTCTGTATTTACAGATTCAACTTCTGGTGAAGGTTCTTCTTTCTCTGCTTTTTCGACTGGTTCAATAGGCTCAACTGAAACTGGCTTATCAGCAAGTTCTTTTGTAACTTCTGCCTCCTCAAATGCTTCTTTTGGTAATTCCAAAGGAACACCACCATCAGCTTCGCAATCAATGTTTTTATCAATAGCCTTAACTACTTCATTGGTTGGTTCCGGTGCAACAAGTTTTACAGCAGGATTAGCAATTTCCGGCTCTCCTTTTGCTGGGCTTTCAGCAATTTCCGTAGCCTCTTTGCTTTCACTTTCTGCTTTTTCTTTTGCTTTATCTGCCTCGATTTCTGCCTTAGTTCTGCGTTTACGCTTCTTTGGTTCTTCTGATTCAGTGATTGAATCATCACTAACTTCCGAATCATCATCAGTAACAAGACTAAATGTTGTGCCGATAAAGTTTTTAAAAGCATCGGCTTCAGCTAAAGTACAAGATGAATCACTCCAATCTGAACCTTCGCCTCTCCCTGTTCCGATAATGAAAGAACCATCCTCCAGAGATTGAAGAATATAGGTATTTTCAACAACGTCAATATTTACCCATGTTCCCCACTTATTCTGTTTTCTGTCTCTCATCATCTTAGATGCTTTTGTCTTGCGGATCATACATTTGTTTTTAATAAGAAGTGGTTTTAAGACTGCTCTTAAATCACTAATCTTAATGTATCTGTACTTCACCTCTCCTGTTTCCTTGTCCAGTTCTACTCCATTCTTCTGAACCTCAAGTTCTTTCATGATATTAAGGATTGCCTCAAAAACTTTGCCCTCCTTAAAACCAATACCTTCAGTTACTTCATTGCTTGTGTTTAAATAATTTTCCTTCATACAAGCCACTCCTTTCTGTTGGTAACAAAAAAAGACACACCAATGGCATGCCTTTCCGTTACAATGTTATAGTATTATAAAAAAAATAAGACTGCTAGAGTCACTCAATTAAATAATTGCATTTGCCTCTATCAATCTCTAATAATTATTTTACTCCTGTTTACACTTTTAGTCAATGAAAAAAAGAAAAAGGCGGTATTAAACCACCTTTTTCCCATATAAAACATTTCCTTTCTTCTTATATTATTACCTTTCCTTACGGTTCCAACAATTCGTATTGATTATCCATATAATCTCTATAAGACTCGATACTTGCTTCTATTGCAGCGAGACTAATAACATCGGTATAGAAGCCCCAGCTTTTAGCAGTTGCTTCTTCTCTTAAGCCTTCATCATACAGGTCGTAATAATGATCCGAATCTCCATCAGTGCAGATTCCGGTACTATCTTCAAATGATCTTACAAGTCGTTGCAACCTAGCGTATGCTTCGTATTTTTCGTCTAACTTTTTTTGTGTTTCTTTCGTCAGTATTTTCCATTCTCCAGACTTTATTTTTTCTAAACTGTCTTTAAAAAAATTATCTGAAGATATCTTATCCTCTTTCAGAAAATGGTAATCTTCTTTTAATTCAAGTATTTTTTCATCCTTTAATTCAATGTCTTTAATAAGTCTATCTCTCTCTAATTTATTAGCATTCAACAGACCTTCATATTCTTGAACTTTAAATTTTAAATCATTTATTTGGTCATCCTTCTGTTTATTTTCTTTATGAAGTCTATCCATGTCCAAGTTGTCAACATCCAGCATTTTTTCAAGTTCTTGAATCTCGAATTCTTTTTCTTTTAATTCTTTTTCAAGCATCTTTATTCTTTTCTTTCTAAACATATTAAAACTCCTTTCTAAAAGAGCAGATGGCATTTACCACCTGCTCAACTCTGCTATGCTGCTTTTAGCACTTTTTCTTTATAAGCATTAACACATTCCTTTACTTCTTCATTAGCACTGCAATTATTCATACCTCTGACCTGCACAACTTCCAGATCTTTGCTAATTTCCATAGCAAAATACGGCTTATCTATTGCGTCAGTTCTGCGAATAAACACTATATAGCATCTCATATCTGCCATTTTATTCATGTAGTTTCTGCTAATACAGTTGTGTAATGATTGGCTTTCCTTAATATACTCTTTAGCATCTTTGGGAGCTATAACAACCAAGTCCTTAAACTCAAATTCAAACCTTTCAGCAATTTCCGGCAAAAGTTCGTTAATTGCATTAAGTGTAATTGCTTCTTTATTGTCTTCATATAATGTCATTGCTTCATCATGAGCTGCTTTTAAGTTTTTAGGGAATAATACAAAAGAATTTTTTAAATCCCATTTCAGTTTTCTGCACATATCAATGTAATCTAAATACATATCTATTTCCTTATCTCTTATGTATCTTGAAAACTTCTTATAAGATACAATATTTAATAAGTTAAATGTGCGTTCCATCTGATCAGCAGATTTACAAACGCTGTTTACAAATTCATATTCTTCTTTTGTATATACTTTCCTTGTGTTATTACTCTTCAAGCATTTATATAAACTAGGTGACGGATTGGTTACGCTAGCAAGAATCCTGTATTTATCCTTTGTGATACCAAGAATCTTGTGCATTTCCTTTTCCTTCAAATTAATATCTCTATAATCCCAACGTGCAAATTCGCAAGCTAAGCTAAACATTCCTAACTTTGCAAAACGTTCCAGAATTGGATATTTCAAATACTCTCCTAAGTAACCTTCAACTTCCCAAGCTGATTGTAATCTATATTTTGACCACGCTTTAGCTTCGGAGTTTTTAAACTGTTCAACTTTTTCAATACAGCCAGTACCATAAAATGCATAAATACTATTTGCAGCATATCTTACATCATCACTGTTGTATCGATAACCGCCGGCATAATAAGCTTGATGCGGTTTGCATTCACACCATCTATTACCAGTTTGGTGAAAATCTCTCCACTCGTAATTTACCGGTTTCTTTTCGTTGAATACAGTTCTTACTACTTCACGCTTATAGATATTAGGATTTTTATAATCTTTATACGATTTAAAAATATCAAAGTACCTAGCTAAAAGTTGACCATCCTTGCTCTGTTCAAAAATTACCCCTGTTCCCCTAACGTCTAAATATTTATGACTTATAAACTGAGATTTGTATGTAACTTTTGTTTTACAGGTAGGACATATGCCTTCTTTATTGTGCCTATAAGTATTATCAAAAAGCACATCTGCTTCGCAATGTGTACAGTATGCTTTCTTTTCTTTCTTGTTGAAAAAGATAAAATTGTGACCTTTGAATACATCCTTTATTAAGAATTTCTCCATAGGCTTTGTAAGTCTATCTTTAAATTTAGACATCTCTGCATCAATCTTATCAGCTTCCTTTTTATTCTTCTTCTTTCTTCTTAATTCCATCAGGTCGCTCTGAAGATAATAAATTCTACCAATCTGATTTTCGCCAGGAGCAATTTCCCACTTATCAAGATAGTGTTTAGCAATATCGCTGTTATATTCTTCAGTTTTGCCATAATAGTAAATATTTGAAGCTCTTTCTATTGAAGAACCAGACCATCTGCTTTCTTCAAAAACATAAGTTAAATACTCATCTTTCTTTTCGAAAACTCTTATTTCCGGGAGAAAGCGTGTAACTTTCTCCCCAACATTTCTGTATATGTCAATAATAAGAGTTTCTTCGTCAAGTGCTTTGAAATCAACAGCCCATCTTGAATTATTAGATTTTCCATTTGCAATCTGTAAACTCGGTTCATCTACAGGTAGAAGATTTTTAATAAACATATAACACACCCCCTTTAATTAGAAGATGTGTTTACAGTCTCTTCTGTAACTTCACTCTGTTCTGCATCTACTTCTGGAATATCATCCTCGGTTTTATCATCCTTAGATTCCTCGGCAGCCTTTTCAGCTTCCTTCTGAGCTTTTGTTTTGCGGGGCTTCTTAGGTTTGCTTTCAGTAGCTTTCTTCTTTACTTCTGCCATTTTAGCTTCCTGTTGTGCTTTCTTAATACGTTCTTCCTCAACTTCTTTCTGATCGTCAAGGTCGTAATATTCCTTAACCCAACCAAAAACAGTTGCATCTGCAATACAAGCACAACCGGCTACAGCATGTTTTTTAGCATTTTTCGAAAGATACTTATAGCAGCGTTCAAGTTCCTTCCAGTTTTGGAACGCTTTAACCTTCAACTCTTCATCATTTAAAATAAAATCAATCAATGACTTGAGCTGTGCCTTAATAAACACCTTTTCCTTTTCTTCCTTAACTGACTTGAGCAGCATTTCCTGTTCCTGTTCGAGTTTTTCCTCGATGGATTTATAAAATGGAATAATAACTTCAACTTTAGGTTCTTCCACTTCTGTGTTTACAACTTCTTTAGTATCATCCATTGTAAGAATCTTACCCAAAATAAAATTGTCAACCTGTTCTGTAGAAACGCCTTTTTCACTTGCTAAAGTTCTTAATTCATCAAAGTTACCTGCTCTTTTTAATTCTCTTGCTTTCACATTAAACTCATATAATTCTTTCTTATTCATAAAACATTCCTCCTTAAAATAAAAGAGAGCAAGTTTGAACCTACTCTCTTTCTAACATTCTTTCAATTACGCTACATTTGTGTTTGCAGTTTCCTTATATGCCAGTTCGATTTCATCGATAAACGCTGCAAGCATTCTACCTGCATAAGCACTTTCTTCTGGAACTGTAAACTGTGCTTTAATTTTCTCAGCTTCATCTACAACTTTTGCCATACCTTCATCATCTGTTACTTTCATAAAGTTATCTTTATAAAGATTAAATGTCTTCATTAAAACATCTAAACTCTTATCTGGCATCAGATATTCATATGACATAATCGCTCTACACAGCGGATCGGCAACTTTCTTTGGACATTTCATAATACTGTCTGTAATTAAGTCGTAATCCCCTTGTGTACTCATCTTGTAAAATCCATTGAGCAAATTAACTACTAATGTTCTTTCTTTCATAAATAACACCTCCTAAATAGTTGGAGGAACTCTACAAAATGCAAAGCTCCCCATTATCCTTTCTGTTTTAAATTGATTTGATTGCATGTTCGTTTCTACTATAGAAGTATACATGGTCGGAAAGAATTTCTTCGTCCACCACATCTTCTTCATTAGCTTTGATAACGACTTGATTTAATCCGTCTGGACTTACAATCTCTGCACTAACGACCATACAATTATGAATACTTGATGGTAAAAGGTATAAATCCGAATTAAACTTTTCAGCCAACTCATTAAGAATATCCTTATAAAGAATATTGGCTGCAGCCCATAAATGAACTGTGTTGGTAATAATCCATACATTAGTATTATCTGATTTAGCTGGAATCATTTCATTTACCACATCGGATGGAAACACTTCTTCTAGCTTTTCACGGATTAAATCTTCCACCTTACACACCCTTGCAGGTAAAAGTTTCTTAGTATTGGCCAATGCTAATTTCCACAGTTCTTCCTCGCTCTTACCGATAATTTCAGCCAAATCATTGGTGACAATACTAGCAAAAAAGCCAACATCATCATTTCTGACAATACGACGATAAACAACAGATAAGTCCTCAATTTCTCTATGCGGTACATTCGCAAGAAGTTCTGTGTTCTTAGCTGTGTTTACAAGTGTGAAGAAAATATTATCCTTTGCATTTTCTGCATTTTCAATTTCCACTCCAAAATCACTTGGTATGACAGAAAATGCATGTTTTATAATGTCAGACAATTCTTCAGCAATACTGTCTAGTTCACGTCTTCTCGTGTACTCGGTATAGAGCTCATCCAAATCTACTGATGGTCCAACTTGTGGTTCATTTTCGGTTGCATTGGTAACTATGAGTTTAAGGCTCTTGGTATTTACCTTTGAAACCTCTCTAGTTATAACCTTTTTCCCCGCAAACTCCTTTGCCATTCTGTTTTTGAGTTCTTCTGCAAACTCACTTTTGTTCATTCTCATATAGAACACTCCTTTCTGGTGGTAACAAAAAAAGACACACCTGTGGCATGTCTTTCTGTTACATTAATATAGTATTATAAAAAAATAAGACTGCTAGAGTCACTCAATAATTATTGCAAATGCCTCTATCAATCTCTGTAAATAATTTTAAACCAGTTTGCAGATTTAGTCAACAAATTATTGTTTTCGTTAGCACTCCATTCCTGCAGAATAGAGTGCTAACTTCTTGGTTTAATTACTTTTCTTGTCCTCTTTAGCAACAATGTTCCGATACTTCATTAGTCTTTCGTTGCTTTCTTTTACTGTATCCTGCTTAGTTTCAATCATCGTTTCTTTACCATCTTCACTCTTTAAAATATAATCCATAATTAACTCCTTTTTGTACTTATAATATGTGTTACGTGATAAGCCGATAATTTTCATTACCTCCTCATCGCTGTTACTTCCATAAAAATACTTACTGTATTTAAGTATTTTTTCCTTTGCTTCTATTGATTTTTTTGTGGTAATTTTATTTCCGGCTCTTCGTCCCGGTATATTGCCTTTGGCTTTTGCCTCCCTCAGTCCTTCTTTAGTTCTTTGACTTAAATAATCAACTTCCCTTTGCGCATCTGCAAACGCAGCGTATATATCTTGCTCCAACTTAATAAACATAAATCTGTTTACAGCTTTCATAATGTCATTAATTAATCCGTCCGCTGCCTGATCACCGGAATTAACATCAATATTGATTGCTCCTTTCAGAGCTTCCTTGTATGAATCGGTATTAACATAGGACTCCTTTAGAAATACTAAATTTATACCTTTTTCATACAGTTCCTTATATACAGCAAAGCCTTCTTTTGCATTCCTGCTCATACGGGATACTTCATCAAAGATAATTGTATCACCGCTTTTTACAGTCTTCATTAATTTGTTCCATCCAGGTCTTTCAATTTTTCTTCCTGTTATTTCATCAGTATATATTCTGATAACGTCTGGATATTCTTTTTGAATATTTGTTATTTGTCTGTTTATGGTTTGCTGTCGTGTTGATATTCTGGCATATCCATATATTTCACCCATACGATACCTCATTAAGCATTCTTTTAATATTATATATTATTGTTGTAGTATTCCTCTATATTCTTTCTGTCTAGTTCAATTTTATATCCATTGTTAGAAAAGCCAAATTTACTGTAATAATAGTCTCTTCTATCTTTATGATCGTTATCAACGCTTGATAACTCTCCATAAATTTTATCAATTTTATTATAATATGCATATTTTATCAGTGCCTTCATTGCTAAGGTACCATATCCGTCGTCAATCTCACTCATAAGTACATCTTGAATATGTATATAATGATGATATCTATCTTTTTCAATCAATTCAAAAAGAAGCATTGAACTTGAATATCCTTTTTCCCAAATATATATTATCGAATCATTCATTGCCGCCACTAATGATTTTCCACTTTTACTTTTACCAAATAAAACTACATTGCAACTTTTACTTTGTTCCATTTTTTCTTGTGCTATACTATTTGAGCTAATTTCTTCTTGTAATTGATTTATAATTTGCATATTTCTTTCATTTGTTACAAATTCTACTTTAGTTAATAGTTCATCTAATTCATCTCTAAAAAATTTTTTTAAAATTTTCATTTTAAATTTCCCCATATAATACAACCTCATTTATCTTAATTATTTTTAGAATATCCATATATGTCTCTGACAAATACAACGCACTTTTTTTCTTGTGAGTTATTTATCGTTATGGTACAATATTAGTGTACATTTATATAGATTGTCGGGTGCATTGTTTGATGCTTGCTCTCTGTATTATAGAGAGGGAGGTAAGTGCCAATGAATACATTAGAAGTATTAACGTTACTTTTAGTTATTTTTTCGGCGCTATCTTACATAGACAAGCGTAAAAGATAAATAAAAAACACCCAACAAGTGATTTCGCGATCCGTTGGGTGTTTTTATACTTAACTGAGAGCAAGTAATCGAATTACATTCGATTTACCTCTATATAAATTGTACACTAAGGCAGTTGTTTTTTCAACTGCCTTTTTTACACCCACTTATTTCGGATAATAGCTTATTCTCTAAACAACTTATCAACCTTTTCGTCTAAAGTTAATTCTGTTGAATCTATAATATTGATAAATTCTTCTAAATCCTCATCAGAATTTTTGTCAGCATAAACAGAATTGTCTCTGATTATAAATTCTAGTTCCTGAATCTTACTGAAGAGTCCTTCTTGCTTAAGACTGATTGCATTATCACAGCCTCCCCAAAGGATCCTATATAATTCTGGATAAACCATATCACATGTAATAAACACATCTAATATTGCTCTGTATTCTTCCCTCTTCATACTACCATCTCCAAATCATAATTATTATCTCAAATTAAACGGTCGTTTATTTTGATATATACTAATATAATATAATAATGACTATTTTTCAATACTTTCAATACATTTTCATTTACCGTTTATTTTAATACTGAATTGTATAAAAAAATAGCACTGGCACTTAGGTACTATTTTAAATGTTTTTCTTCTGCTGATAAAAGCATCAACTCTACACTAAAGTAGACATTTATATAAAATCCACAAATTCGACGGGCATTGTTTCAAATCTACGCTGCAGTAGACATTTTCTTTTATTTAACAATTAGCCTTTGGAACAAACATAAAATCTACAGTATAGTAGACATTTTTATTAAACTCTATTTTTATTTTATTCTTATTATTATCTACAATATAGTAGACATTTTCTTTTATTCAACTTCGACAATGAAGTATGAAGACCACTTATCTACAGTATAGTAGACATTTATTATGTATTTAACAGTTGCATCAATAATAAGGGGTTAAAATCTACATCATAGTAGACATTTATTATGTATTTAACGTTCATGCTATAGTCGCAGTGAACACATCTACATCATAGTAGACATTTATTATGTATTTACCATTATTGTATTAAAAATCCAGTATCATCTACATCATAGTAGACATTTATTATGTATTTAACAAGAAACAACTGATATAACATATGACAATCTACCTCATAGTAGACATTTATTATGTATTTAACTTAATATTCCATTTTCTTCCTGTTCAATCTACATCATAGTAGACATTTATTATGTATTTAACTGCTTCATACACAAAGCCTTTCTTTGCATATCTACATCATAGTAGACATTTATTATGTATTTAACTCGTATCTTGTCAGAATGCACAAAACAAAGTAGTAATTTATAAGTCAATATACTTCCATTCTGTGCATTTTAACATGTACGAACTTTCATCCTCGTCATTAAGACTGAGGTTTGTTTATTTTGCAAGCACAATCGTTTTCTTGTAGTCCAGTTTTTTAACACCCTCTACAATCTGATTCCTTATGTATCTGCTTCTTATATAATAGTTGATTGCAGACAATACTTCTGAACAATCATACATTGTAAAGTGTTCCCCGCAAGGCGAAATATAATAGTCTCCATCAGATGACTCATTGAAACACTTCAACAGCAATGATACCGCTTTATGAATAGCATCTGTCTTTGCTTCTGAATCAATCTCTTTAATTAATTCTCTTTCATCGCTATACTCGATACCTGCATCAATTAGATATTTTTCAATTTTCATTGTGCAGCTTACCTCTTTAAAGGTATCATTTTCATTAATGCTTCTTGAACCAAAGGAATCACATACAATATTATTCTCAAGCCCTACCCCTTTAGCAATAACCAATTCAAACAAACCTCTTTCACGATTATACTTAAATGATTTGATTTGTTTGAGTTTTTTAGACTTTTCAGCCTTAGTTTTTGCATACATACTTATAGGAGTATATGAAGTTGTTGGATCTTTATATTTGTATGCTGATGGCACCTGTATGCAGATTCCGTTACAGGTAGCATCTCTCCATGTATTAACCTTCTGCCCTACTTCAGTATACGAATAAAAATCTTGATTGTCATAATCTACATCAAGTGACAAATTAGTAAGAATCATTTCCTTAAATCTTGTATAAACACGTTCGTTAAGGAGATTCTTTCCTGTAGAATTTTGTTCCACAACAAGAATTGCATCATATTCTTTTAGTAAATCTGCAATTTCCTTAATTGCAAAAGATAAATAGCCTTCCATTAACGCCTGATTACTACCAACTGTCTTCCAGCTCTGCATATTTTCTTTCTTTTGAAGTTCGACTGCCTCAAGTTTTGATTTAAAATTCATGCCTTTTACAGTATTTAAAGATTTTTTAAGAAGTATATTATCATTTTCGTCAAACACCACTGCATAAAGTAAATGTTCATTGCTTCTTGTAACTACCAGTGTATTCTTCTTTTCGTTTACGATTTTTGCAGTTTCAAGTTTTTCTTTATTTTCTTCTTTTCCAAGTTGGACATGAAGATGAATTTCGAACTGCTCCTCTGTATATCTTCTATCCTTAATAATATCGTACTTTTTAGTTGTAGTATATACATTTGGTCGTTTTTCCTTATTTTTAACCATTGTAGTGTAATCTGCGATAACTTCTCCGTCTTTAGTTCGCTTATTATAAAGTGTAGTTCCAGCCTTATGTACAATAGGATTGTCAATCTGCTTGTCACGATAGAATATATCAAACACGCTTAACAGTTTAATTGATGTATTTGATGCATTTTCATCTGAAAAAAGTTCATTGATGATTTTAGCATGTTTACTGATTTTTCCTTCCTTTTTCTTCATAAATCTATTCCAAATTCTGAACATCAAAAGAGAACCATCTTCAACCAAGTCATCAATTAATTTTTTATCAATCCATTTCCATTCAAGTATATATGCCTGTTCATACATATGCTCACAAAATTCATCATATGACTCATAGCTATTTTTATAGCTAAATGCGTAATTTTTATAAGTTTCGTGAGTTGCAAACGCTTCTTTAAGATACGGAATTAATCTTTCATTTAAAAATGATAAATCCGTTTTATGAAGTCCTGCTTTAAAGTCTTTAATCAAATCATCATCTTCCGACTTGTAAACGAACACTCTTGGAATCTGTTTTTTAATGTCGCCCGGTGTCTGATAAATCATTTTCTGATAGCAATTTCTACTATTTTCTATCTCAAGCGATGAGTTTATAAATTCAGCAAGACTACTAACTGATACATTGTTTGCTTTACAACCGGCACTATTATATAAAAGGAGATATACTGCCTCTCCATCCTTAAGGAACGTTGCCTTCTTTGAACTCTCAACACTTGTTGTAAGTCCTGTACCAATAGTTGCTGAACCAAATTTTGTCAAAAACTTTTTCTTTGGATCAGGCTTTTTAGTTATATAATTTCTGATTTTATTGTACAGAGGAACTCCATATCCTAATATTTCAATGGCTTTGGAGACTTCAATACCAAAACCTGTATCAAACATTTCATTGTCAACATCCAATATTTTCAAGTTTTGAAGAACAGATAATAACATATCCAATTCTTTTTTTATGATAACCGAGTTTACGGAATCATCCTTCTTAAGAGACTCCTCATTTCCCTTGATTTCTGCATAAGTATGGCCTAAATCAGTAATTAAATTTGAAATAAAATCTGAATGCTTAACATTCTTATTCTCCAAAGCATCATCCATTTCAGATAATGTAAGACCATTTTCTAAATATTTATCAGTATTTTTAACACCGTTATCTTCCAAATAGTCTTTCATAATCCTGTTAACCAATGACCACTGCCCGGTTATTGAGTTAGAATAATTACTGATTTTATTCGGTTTAATTACGATTTCATCATATGACGGCACTGCTTTTTTAATGATTTCGGCAAGTCCGCTCTCGTTTACAGTTTTGGCAAATTTGTTATATGAGTTTATTAGTTCTTCATCAGATGTAAAGTCTTCCAATTTCTCAAATAAACTTACCTTTTCACCATACAACATCTTCTGAAGCGGTAAAAGAGCCAACTTATTATAAGAATACTCTTTGTTCTTCTGGCAATACTCGTTAAGAGCAAGATTGATTTTGCCGATAACAGAGTTGTATATAGCAATTCCATCAGCCGTTAAATAATTTGAATAATCCTTCCAATCCAAAGTTGTAAACTGAGAGGATTCTTCTATTTTCAATACTTCATAATCGAATACTCTTGTAAGAGCAAGATTTTTTTCATATATATCCGTATTGTCGGTAAGAACTCTTTTTACAACAGTACCAGATACCAACCTGTATCCCATTGAGTAATCTATTTTTTCGAGTTTTTTAACATATCCTGCTATTGCAGTATTCTCTATAACTAATGAAACAAGTTCACTCATTTCATTTTTGTCGTCACCTTCATAGGTTTCCAAAAAATCAGGAATATTTTTTGTAAAAAAATCTTTTCCTGCGAATTTCATTTTTGTTAATCTTGATGATATTTCTTCTGCAAGAGTCTTTCTTTCTTCAAAAACGCTGTCATAGTATTCTCTTAAGTTATCTCTGTCATTTTCCTTTGCGTTATTTAATAAACTTAATGAGCTAAATAAAGGCTCGAAATCTAAATTTGTGCATTTAGATAGTGTATCATTTATATGCTTGCCTGCTATGAGACTGAATAGCTTATTCATTAAATCTTTGTTCTCCGCTATTTTTCTGTCGATGGCCATAAGATTGTACTTTTCAATAGTTTCCCTTGTTTTTCCGACAGGAATTAATTTTTGGCATATAGTTTTCGTTTGTATGCATCTATTTTTCATTAATTTATTCATTCTGTTATCTCCTTTATGTTTTTATTTCATCCTTGCTTTTTTGCACTTGAAAAAAAGTAAGTTCACTATATAGTTTTGAATTTGCTTTTACCACATATTTCCATACAACGATAAATCTATAATTCTGTCCTTCAACACATCATCATAAGGCAATACGGTTTTTACTTCCCAAAACACTGTACTATCTCTATATACCACAAGAACAAGTTCCGGTTCTTCCATTACGCTTTTGAATATATACAATGGAATAACCCATGCAATATCATTTATCTTTGCATTATATATAGGCTTGATATACGTTCTGTCTCTTTGCTGCATTTTGATTCCTAATTCCAACGCATTTTGAATTTTAACGGCTATTGTATCTTGTGCTATATCTTTTATGCTCTCGTCAAATCTGTCACGCCTTTCGTCAATTATGTGATTTAATGCTTTATAATTAATGTCAAAATCATCTATATTTGCTTCAAAATATTTTTTTGAATCGAAAAATGAAATCGGCTTTATTGTTTTACACGCTTGCTCCTGTGAGAATCCTTCATTAATAATATCATTCTTTCCTTCAATAATTTTATAAGCAATATACCTTTCGTATTTTGCATGATATTTATAGAGTACATAGATATCTACACCAAAGACGTTCAGAAGTCCTGTATTAATAACAACTGATTTTATGTTATTCATTATGTAGTATTCTTCTTTTTTCTGCTTTATAAGAGTTAATATTCTCGCACCTACAATTTTAATGTATCGATCTAGTCCTTGTTCAGTCTTCCAATTATAAACCATAAGCTGATTTCTAATGTCTTCAGTCACCATTGTAGGTGTGTTTTCATATTCTTTTTCTATTCTTTTTTTCTCAATTTCCGTATTATTTGTGTTTACAACTCCAACATTTATTTTGTTCATTAAATCATGAATTTCTCTGTCTGCTGTTTTCCACTCATATTTCTCCATAAACTTTTTGCAATTCTGGTTTATTTTGCTTTCAGCCCATTTACTTTTTCTTATAAGTTGGCTTGCAAGAACCGGCGCTGTTCCAACAAAGAATCCTTCAAAATGACCAGGGCTTTCACTACTATTATATAAAGAAATGAATATCGGCAACTTGTCCCTGTACTGAATACCTGTATCTAGCCAAACATATTCAGCATCTTCTAGGTTATTCTCTGATACTCCGCCTAATTCGGTATCAATAAAAAACATTGTGGATTTTTGCGTTCTTATAAAATTGGCTATTTCTTCAAAATCAATGTTTAGCGTCTTGTTTTCATTTTTTAGTATATAATTTATATTTTTTATTGCAGTATCTACATCAATTATTTCTATGTTTTCTCTAATGGTACAATTCATGGCTTCCCCCTATTTTTTTAATCTGCATATTATTATGATTCTATCGTCATCATAACCGTCATTAGCGCAGGTAGACAACAACATGTAATTGCTGTCCTCAATATAATTATAATCTCCACAGTTGTATCTACTGGTACTTTTTGTGTTTTCAAACATATTTTTTTCTTTTTCTGAATCTATTACCATTCCTTTTTCATCGATGTTATTCTTCATATATTCAACATCTTCATATACGCTTGAATAATGCTTTTGGATGGTAACTGCAATAATTTCATATTTCTGTTTAATACAGTCGATTCTATTGCCTGTTTCTTTTGGATAATAGATAGTAATTGTTTTATGTTTCTTATAATAATCTTCGCTCAAATATGATTTTAAACTTGTAAACATGACATCCGTCCACGTTCCCATATTGTGACCATAAAGAATAACTGCTCTATTGTCTGTAAACTCAAACGGGTTTGCAGGCAGCTCGTTGTATTTTTTATCTGCAAATATAGAGCCGGCAGACGAGTATTGTTTATCCAAATTACGATTTAAGTAATAATCATTATTATCTGTCATCATAATCGGATAATTGATCGGTGTACCTTTTATATCAATCCACCCTATCACATCGCTGTTTCTCTTCAACAAAGATTTGAATTTTATACTTTTTTCATCCTTTTTCACTTCACCATACTCACTCTGAATATGGTCATCATATTTTTGTTGCTTTACGTATTCCCCGCCCTGATCGGAGTTCCACCATTTATATGCTGTTATGCCTAAAGCGGTTACTAATACTATTAAAATACCTATTTTTACTTTGCTCATATTTTATACCTCCATTACGCAAGTATAATCTTTGAGCCTAACCACATAAGGGTACATTTCGTAAAAGATATTATTATGGTGCTGGGAAATTACTGTTATTGTTATTGATATTTAAAAAAAGAGAATAGCTAACACCATTCTCTTTCTATTTCTTTATTCTGCATACTTATTCTTTAATGAATCATCCCATTGCCATTTATAATCTATAAACTCAACTTCTGTTTCCGTTTCTTTAGCAATATCCTGCATTACTTCGTCTACTTCTTCCATACTTACACAGTAGTTAAATTCTGTTCTTGAGTGATCTGTTTTGTATTCAAAAGTATTTCTAACATCTATTGTACCGCAATCATCACTTGTAGGTGCAATATATTGTTCCAGTTCGGAAACACTAAAGCAGCAATAATAATCCTTTGTTTCCTCTTCATTATCTGTTGTTGAAACCTTAACAACAGCAGAAGTGTTCTTACCGCTTTCTTTATCAACATATACACCGAGCAAGCACGCATCTGTAATTGTTTCATCATGTGGGTTTATTATACCAATTAAATGGTTTACCTCTTCCAAAACAGAATCAAGCATTACTTTTGCTACTACATCGGACATATCATATTCTGCTATAAAATTGTGTTCCTCTTTAGCCGGATCAAATAGTCTCTCTACTTTGAAGTTTCTATGCGTGTTTACAACTTTTAAACCATATTTCTTTGCTGCTTCTTTGTTGTAACTTACGTCTACATCCAGAACATCTCCATTTGATATATTCTCTATTTTATTAATTTTAGCTTCTACCTGTAAATCATCCGGGAAATAATCTTCTATGAAAAAATCTGTAACTTTTCCCTTTGAGGAAGGTCCTTCTACTGTTACATGCACAAATTCCGTAAAATCAACATTCCTCGGCTGGCTCGCTAAAACTATTCCTGTTGTGGCTCCTAGAAGTAAAACCGCTGCTACTGATAGCCCTATTATTCTTTTCTTCTCCATAACAATTCCCTCCAATCAATGATAGTATATTTCATTTTTATGTATTTGTCCAAATATTTAATGCGTATTATATACGTATTAATATAATTTATAAACAGGATTTCTATGTTGAATTGTATCATATTCGTGTTTACAGATTGCTATCTTTTATAAACAAAGCCCCACGAAAAATCGTGAGGCCTCGTTATTTATAAGAATAGACAATGAGAAATCTATCTATTTTGGAGAAGCGCCCCAATAATATGGGGCATATTAAAAATGAAAAAAATTAATTTCAACAATGATAGTTTACTATCTAATTCTTACTCTCGCAAGTTTCTTTTTCTTCTTTCCTCCGAATAATACAATTCCGATTCCGGCAATTAAAGCCATGATCATATATCCCAACGAATTGCCTTTCATAAACAATCCTGTATGTGGTGTTTTTGGTTTGTCTTTAACTTTAATAACCTGAATATCTGTTGTATCTTTAACTTTGTACTTGAAGTTTCCTGCTAACTCATATCCATCTGGAGCTTTGGTTTCTGTTAATGTATATGTCTTTCCAACAACAAGCTTTCCTTCAACCATAGCTTCTCCGTTTGCATCAGTTGTAATTGTAGCTACTACCTTGCCGTCTTTATCTGTAAACTTAAATTCTGCGTTTGCAAGTCTTCTCTCGCTATCTGCGTCAACTTTTACAATCTTAATCTTTGTAACATCATCTTTCATCTGTACAGTCTGAACTTTTCCTAAATTATCCTCTACAACGAAATCAATGTCAGTTGCTGTTGTATAACCGTCAGCTGGTTTTGTTTCGGACAATGTATATGTCTTTCCTACAATAAGCTCTCCTTCGATAATATGAGTTTCTTTTGTTGATGTCCAAGAATCTACTGTCTTTCCAGTATCCTTATCAATTACTTTCAAGTCGCATCCCGGCAGTTCTTTTTCTCCTGTAATTGTTGTCTTTGAAAATTCTACCTTTGTAGGAGCATCAACCATTGTTACTGTCTGAACTTCACCTGTATCTCTTACCACAAACTCAATAGACTGTGCAGTTGTAAAACCATCAGCTGGCTGTGTTTCTACTAATGTATAAGTAGCACCTGTAATGAGCATCTTTTCCATGTAATGAGGTTCGTTAGTAGATGTCCAAGAATCAATGACATTTCCTTCAGAGTCTCTAACCTCTAATTTACATCCTGGAAGTTCCTGCTCATTTGTGATGTTTACCTTTGATAATTTTACCTTGTTAGTATCATCATACATCTTTACAGCATCAACATTTTCATAAGCTTGTGTTTCTTTATTGTAAACCTTAGTGACGCTCTTCTTTGTAACATTACCGTCTACTTCTGTTTCTTCCTGTAATACCTTAAATTTAATTGATTCAGCTGTTACATAACCATCAGCAGGTCTTGTTTCAACTAAAGAGTATTCTTCATCGTGGAGCAAGCCGTGAATTGTAATGTTGCCATCTTCATTCATTTCTGCGTAAAGATTAACATATGTTAAATCTTTTACTTTATCATCTACTTTAATGCTGTCCTTATCGCCTGTAACCCAAGAAATAATTGTATTTCCTTTGCTATCTGCTACTGACAATGAGGCTCCTTTAAGAGCAGTTCCACCTAAGTCAAATTTGCTAACATCTACTACTGTTTCTTCGTCAACCTGTGCTGCCATTAAATTAATATTGTTTAACTTATAAAACTTACTATACTCTAAATTATCAGATGTGATAACAATGTACTTCTTATTATCGTCTTCTACTGTAGTATCGTCAGTATCATCCTTTGCATCATCATTCGCATTACGCATAGCAACTGGTTCTGAAGCATCATCATTACTATTTTCGATATGAACATTAATAGGCTCTTCGTCAATATAGTATGATTTTGATACTTCCTGCTCTACGAAATAGTAATCACCAGAATTAAGTTTACCGTCCTCATCCTCAGCGTTGTAATGCTCATCCATAGCAGGAAGATCGATACCTACTGTTGCGTATCCTTCTGCATCCGTTGTTACTGTTGTAAGCAAGTCTCCTGCTTTAGCAATCAACTCACCCTTGTAATTATAAATATTATCTTTTGTGTAAACTCCGTAAACACAACCTTCAACAGCCATTTCTTTCTTATCTTTAGTTCCTTTGTAGATAGAAAGGTTTGCTGTCTTTCTTGAGTTTACAACTTCTAATACACTGTTTTCGTTAGTTGCTGTTGTTGAGTTATTTACTGTTGGATCAATAAAGTTTTCCCAAACAAATTTTAACTCATAATCGTTTGATTCTTCGTCTGCAACAAAGTAACCATAAGGGGCATCAGATTCTGTAACGTGATATGTTCCAAGTGGAAGGAATAATTTAATATCTCCATTTTTCATTTTCTCAAAAGAACATATTCCGTTACAATCACTTGTAAACTCAGCTCCCTTACCTGTTGTAATAGTAGCTACTAAATCGCCTTCCTTAAACCATGTTGTTCCCTGTCCATCTGCTGTCATAATGTCCTCAGATGCATAGAGCTTGAATACTGCATTATCAAGAGAAGCCTGCTCATATTTAAAACCGTCTTCTGCTGAAAAGCTTACAAGTTTCTCTCCTGTCTTAGCGATTGTAAACACACCCTTTGTTGAGTCATTTACATATTCAATCTGAGCTTCATAATACGTATTACCTTCTGCATCGGTAAACTGCTTGCTAAGACCATTCTTTGAGCTGATTTTTATTTCAATATAATCCTGGAACTTATGTGTTCCTTCTGCACCTTCAATTTCGTAAATTCTGTAAGTACCATAAATTAATGGTTTGTAAGTTTCGATAAGACCTGTTTCATCAGTTGTAAACACGCTTGTTGTCTTAATTTCTTCGTTATCTACATATTCCTGTTCAACTTTTGTTTCTGTTCCATCTACTGCTACTTTGTAAATCTCGTATGAAGTATTTGCTTTAAGTACAGTTTCATTTGTTTCTTTTAATTTCTTTACAACCCTAAGATATGCTGAAAAATCTTCGTTTACATACGCTTTTTTGATTTCCTGTCCATCTTCAAGAATCTTGAACTCCTGATCCAAAATCATTTCTGCATCAACTTCTGTTCCATCTGGATTTGTTCCTGTACCAATCTGATGTACTACATAAGTACCATATGGTAATTTTTTTGTCTTTGCGTATCCATTCTTATCACATATTAAAAGGTCTTTTTCTTCTGCCTTTGCCGCATCGTAAGAACCTCTGCTCTTCAGATATACTTGGAACTGTGCTCCTTCTTCTGGTGAAAGACCATCAATAATTGATTCGGAAGAAATTTCTCCTGTTTTCTGTAATGCGTGATATTTTGTAAGTTCAAATGTCCCCTTATATGATGTTTCAGTTACAGGAACAGTAATTGTTGAGTTAGAAAATTCTGCACTGCTGTTTGATGTAACCTTTACGCTCTTTGGAGTCGGATCTACTTTATATCCTTCAGGTGCCTTAATTTCTTTTACCCAATATGTGTTTCCAGAAATAAGATAATCTGTTCTTAACTCACCTTTAGAGTCCGTCTTGTAAACAGGGCAAGTCTTTGAGGTTCCATTGCTGTTGTATACCGTAGATACCTTAGTGCAGTTCTGGTCATCATAAAATCTAAATTCTGCATTAGCTAACGACAAGTCGCCTCTAGGCGTTCCGTCTGAAGAGTTATCATCACTCTTCTTTACGTTTATAGTGATTTTCTTATGATTATTAGTAATCGGATTGATAACATATGCTTTCTGATAATTCCAATATGACTTATCTGTTACATCTGGCCAACCATCATCTGCTTTCATCCATGAGTAATTTGAGCCTAATGCAAAAGCCTTTCCACTTGCATACTCCGGTGAAACAAGAATGTTCGTGTTACCAGTGCTGTCTTCTTTTAATGTATACTTGTTGCTGATTTTATTAAACTGATTATTAATGCTAGTATTTGCCATGGTAACAGCATCATCATATTTCAGTGAATCTGGATGAGGAATATCCTGCGCATTCATTTGTTGTATAACAAGGTTTTTCTGGTCTGCATTCATTTTTTCAAGCTTGGCAGCTTTTACGTAGCCAATTTCTTTTGATTCGATACCATACGTTATTTTCCAATATGCAAGGCCGTTATTTCCCGTTGTGACTGTTGATGAAAAAGTGTTTGCTTTAATATCATCACCATCAATCGTTTCAGCACTGTCTCCATTTCCAGCCTTTAAATTATCAAGCTCCATTATATTTTTAATAGTCAATGTGAACTGAACATTTGGTAATGGATTTGAAAACTCGTCCTTCTTGTATACAGTAACACGCTGTCTGTATTTCTTTTCCCTTGTAAGGGTTGTCCAATCTACTATATCTTCATCTTTTTTGAATTCAATTAAATCCTGTCTATTGTTATTTTCGTTTTTCCACACCCTATAATCTACGCTATAGGCATCACCATCAAAAATCTGATTATATAATGCTTCAGTTGTTGCATCTGCTCCATAATTCGTCGAGCCTGAAACAACTGGATCGTCAATTAATTGTTTTATAACAGCTTTTAACTGATCCTTTGATGTATAACCTTCTCTTACAGACCATATGAGCGCTTGAGCATAAATCCATCTTTTGTTTGATACTTTATTGCAATACCAGTGAGCAATGTAAGTATATAATTTATGCTTTGTATTTGTGCTTGCTGTGGTCCAAGTATTCCACGAACTAGTTCCGTTATAATTTACCGAATACTCATCACCTGTTCGGCAAGTTTCTCCTAAATCTAAACAGAACACTCTGGTATTTTTACTGCTTTCTCCAATTTTCAAATTTGTCTGCAACCACTTTTCGTCCTGTTCTTTTCCTCCAATTTGGGTGGGTGTTTTGGTATACCCAAGAACCGGCAAAGATGCTGTTGCTTTGATTTCTGCCGCATTAACATCTACTACGCTCGTTTGAGGTAAAATAGTAACTGTTAATACCAGTGCCAACATCGTTGAAATAATTCTTTTAAGTTTCTTCACTTTTACCTTTCCTCCTATGATATATTATGGTTTTATTTAACCGATAGGGGGAGTATACAACATGAAAATAACCACATAAGGGTACTTTTATAAATTTTTTCTATTTTTTGTCAAAAAAACAGAGGCTACTAAAAAGCCCCTGTTTATAATTTACTTTAAAGAATTGAAATACTGGTCAAAATCCTCATTCTTTCCATATGTTCCTATGCTTCCTTCATGAGGTTCATCGCTCAAATCATTGCCTCTCATTATTACTATAGCGCCGCTCAAATTTTCAGTGTTTATCATTTGGCGATAATGCCCTTCGCTTGTTTTCCAAGAATCTATTGGGCTTTTAAAACTTTCTATTGTTGTAGTTAAATTTTCTACGTAATATTGTAAAGGATATTTTTTATTATCACCTATTCCTTCTTTTTTGCAAAAATCCACAAGATCTCTTGTAATATTTTTGTGCCCATCATAACCGCTTGTTTTTAAACGATATACTCCTATTTCATAAAGCACATTGCTCCACTTTAATGGTTTTACGCCTACGCTTTTTCTAACTTCATTCTGATAGCAAAAAGCATATTCATTAAAGAATTTATCTGTATACTCTTTTCTGCACCAACCATTATCACTCAGTTTTGTACAGAACTGACTTGTGAATTTCTTTGTTTTTGAAGGTGTTCCATACACTTTTTTCCCATTTACATTCTTATATGGTACTACTCTAATCTTTACTGTGCATTTCATTGTATCTGTAAGTGTATATACTCTCTTGCTCTTCTTATTGCTCTTTGTTGTTTTCAGAGTTACCCATTTCTTTTCAGCAGGAGCGTATCTCTGAACAAGGTATCCTTTTGCATTACTTGTTTTTCCCCAGGTAATCTTGTACCCATAAGTATATTTAACCTTACCATCAACCCATTTATGTTTCTTTTTACTATATACAGTTCCTTTGTAAGTTTTCTTAATCTTCTTATAAGTTGGCTTCTTACCTTTTGCACTCCATTCTCCATACTTAGTTGTGTTCGCTGTAGTTGCCTGAGCAGTTGTCTGCATTTCTCCTGCTTCTGACTTTGTTGTTTCCGGTTCTTTTGTAAAATCCTTTAATACTTTTCCGTTGGAATCTTTTACTTTCTCAATATTACCTTTTAAGTCGCAATACATTGTTGTTCCGTAAGTAATTGATTTGTAAATGTAGATAGCTCCAGTTTCCGGATCTGAAATCACATTTACCAAATCGCTATCATCAACCGTATGTGCTACAAGGTTTGTATCATAAGCCACGTGCGATACAAAGTATGGTGTTGCTGCTTTTACATCAATCGGTTTACAGATTGCAAGTGATAATGCAATAACTGTAAACACAAATGTTAATTTACTAATTTTTTCCCTTAAATTCTTCATCTTAATTACCTCCACTTCAGTACATTATTTTTGTCTTAAATGAAAAAATTATTATATCTTCTCGATGTATTTAGTATACCACTCGTGTTTACAAATAGGTGTAACTTTTGTGTTCTGTTTATAAATTTCTTTAATCGTAGAAAAAAGACAGTTCAGATTTAACTGCTTTTGTGGATGTGTTCCTCACTATTATTATTTATAAGATTTCTTAACTGTACTTGTACTTTCCCTTCACCGACTTTTCCAAGAACAACCGTATTTCCATCACTCTTTTTTATCTTTTCTTTTAAAATCAGTCCCGCTTTGAAATAATTGCTTAATGCTAAGCCATAATATGTTACACATAGATTTATTGTTGGGTTGTTTGATATTATTCTTGAAGCAGAATTTATTGCGCCTTCATCGGTTTCATATAATTTTACATTTTCATCAGATATATTACAAAATACCGGTTCATGGATTCTTCGCTTAGTATATGAATACATTTGCCATGTGTCCGTATTAAGAATACAATAGCAACCACCGTAACCTTGCAAAAGTTCATTATTGATATCGTCAGGAAGGAATATACTTATATTACTCTTTAATATATCCATAAAATCATCCTCCTTGTTACAATGCCCCTGGTATACTTTTTAAGTAATGAAACATTGCCCAGTCACCATAATTTTCCTGCACATAATCTGCAGCTTTAACAATGTTTGGGAAAACTAAATGCTTGTTTTCATCTGTTAGCTTAATGTTTTTGCTTCCATCATTTGTTCCGCTGCTAGTTATTCTAAAGATACTACCATGCTTAGTCACATATCCGTCAAAGTCAAACGGATCTGATTTAAGATTACCTTCCTTGTCAAGATTCAAAACAAGATATACAGCTTCTTTTTTAGTGTTGCCAGCATTTTCTGCCACTCTTTGAGCAGTATATCTTTTCTTTACATCCATCATCATTTCCTCATAGCTATTATATGCAAACGGAGGACGACTATATCTTAAACCTTTCAAGCACACATTCTTAGGGGCTACATTACATGCAATGTCATCAACATATCTAAGCCCATATTTATTATAAGTTCCTTCTACGTAGTAACAAATAAAATTATCATCACTAGAGTAACCGCCATCATAAAAAAGAGGAATGTATTTTTTTCTTGTTTTATTTTTCATTAATATAACCCTCGCTTACTTTTTTCCAAGATACAATAACTCAATTTTCTTCTAACCATTCTTCTATGTATCTCGCTATTTGTTCCGCTACTTCTTCATTAGCTCCGGCAGCCATCAATTTTTCTTTATTATAACCGGATGAATATTGCAAATCAGATGCTTCGCATCCCCACTTCCAATTCGGGACACAGATAAAACCACCGTTTATGTGTCTTCCAAAAATAACAAGGTATGTATAACCGCCGATAGCTATATTATGTTCAAAATATACTTTTGTATCACTTGTAAAATCATTTTCTTTTATTACTTTCATCTGAACCTCTTTTATAAATTCAGAACGCATACAATCTCTGTATACGTTCTGAAAATTCTTTTTTAGTTGTACATAGCCTTCTCCGCCTCGTATTCCTCTACAAAACTGCGACGTTTCTTTGGTTTCTCTGCAAAAACTTCCCAATATGTTTTGTTTGCAACAGGTTGATGTTCTGGCCAACATTCATAAAAAACTCTATTGCAGCAATTCAAAATCAACTCTTTTGTTATAAACTCAATAGAGCATTTTCCCTTGAACTCTTCATCTGTGTTTACAATGTCATAAAAGAACGAAATACATTCTTCCCATTCTTTTTCCCAATCTCCTGATATGAAATAACAATGAGACTTATTAAGTTTTATATAAACTGGAGCATTATTCTTATGTATAAACGGAACACAAAATTCTTCACAAATGTCTTTCAACCATAAAAGCTCAAATTTAGGGAATTTTGATTCACATTTTTCTGCATTTCGTACAGTTTGAACGGCCATGTAAAATGACAACAACTTTTTACAATCTTCTGCTTCTTTTTCGTCAGAAAAAGAAATTTTCTTGCTTGAACTTTCGATTAGCTCATTAGCTGCTTTCTCTATTACCTCCCATTTTTTTTCAAATAAATCTTTTTCAATATTTAGCATAAATACATCCTCCTTTTCGCCTCTTGTCCTACTCATTCTCCTGAGCTTTCATTAAATTCCCGGACACTTGCTTTGCATAAGTTATAACCAAGTTTCCATCAGCTCGATCATAAAAATAAATCTTATACTTTCTGTCCTTTTTTAATTTAATATCTGACTCTACGATGAATTCTAAATTTTCTTCATTATCTGTTACCGCTTCAATTTTTCCCATCAGATTAATCTTGGCTGCCTTTATAACTGTGATTATTAAGCTCCTTACATTTCCCTCTTCAAGATCATTAATCATTCTCATTCCAGCTATAGTTGAAAAAACTAAGCATAAAAAGCAAATTATCATTACTGTAAATAGCATATCTGCATATTCACGGTACTTAAAGAGTGACACTATTAATGCAAAAAATGAAAGTACAAACACGGCACAACTTCCGAACAACAATTTTCTGCATTTTTCTAGCGGTTCGTATTCACTGGCTTCCATTACAAACTGTTTTAATTGCTCCTTGTATTTTTCTATTTTGTCCGTGTTTATAACTTTCATCTTGTTTCTCCTTTACGCCTTTTTAGTTTTTTTCACCCAAGCTGATTTTTTCTTACCTTTATATGTCCTAATATAAATTGTGTATTTCTTGCCTTTTTGAACATTCTTTAACTTAAAGCTTGTTTTTTTCCATTTAGTTGGATTAATAATTGTTCTTTTTCCTCTTTTAACCTTTATCTGAAATCCGCTGGCATTGTACTTGCCTGCCTTTTTTTTGATTTTTATTTTCAGAGAGCCATTACTTGCTGAAATGGTAAATTTCGGTTTTTTGAGTTTTTTAGATTTTGTTGTTACTTTGTTACCTGTTCCACCAGTAGTCGTTTTTACAAATTTAACTGCACGATATTCAGACATAGGCGACTCTGCATCTCCATCAGAGCCTATACAAGTTACTCTGTAATAATATGTCTTACCTACTTCTACATCATCATCCACAAAAAACGTATCGCCTGTTTCTGCAATATCGTCATAATCACCATTTGGTGTATCAGCTCTGTACAACTTGTATCTTGCTGCTTCGTTGTTTTTCTCCCACGTAACTCTTATTGAGTTTTTTCCACAAGTTGCACCAGTGATATTTGTAGGTTTCAAAGAGCCTATACTAAAAGTTATAACTTTTGAAAATGTTGTGTATCCGTCATAATTTCTCTGTGTTAACTCATTTTTAATTGAATACTTAAATGTTGCCTTAACGGGAACATTCCACGTGTTTCCTATCGGTGTTGCCAACCAATATCCGTTTTCTTCATCAACATCCAACTTTGATTCGTCCTGAACAACGCATTCTTTAGAAGAAACAACTTCATTATTCTGCATTCCTGCTAAAGATACGTAAAGCTTCATAGGATTGCCAATGGTCATATTTGCAGTTGATACTGCAGCACCGTTCTGATCAGTTACAGTAACATAAGGCTTTGGATAAATCTTTACAGTAATAATTTTGAACTTTGTATAATGTTCCTTTCCTGTTGAAGAGTACCACACAGCCATACCTCTTATATATGTCGTAACAGGTGTTTTTGAACCTTTGCAATTTGCAGAATAAAACGGCCTATACAATCCAGAAATACCGGTTGGGCTGAAATGGAAATTACCGTTTGTAATGCTGGATCCATCTGAATTGCACTCGTAAATAGAAGACGCTGCTACCGCTTTAGCTTTGCCGGAAGTATCCGATGATACATTTGTAGGACAGTTCGCTGTTACAACTGTAATTCCACAAGAATATCCATTATAAAGATATACCGGCTGATTTGTATAATTGTTTTTATCGTTTACCGCATGCGAGATATTATTCTTTAAACTTGGTGTTAAATTGGTTGATTCCGGATACACATGAACCTTTATAGTTCTAACACGATTATCTGTCTTTTTCTGTCCATTCTTGCAAATGTAAAAGGTTGCGTTTCCTTGTGCTAGAGCTTTCATCGTCAACTTCGTTTTATCTTTATTAAAGGTTGCTGATGTAACTTTCTTGTCTTCATCTCCATAATTATCAAGGACAGGTTCTTTTGTAGAAATGTCAATTGAGTAGGATTCTCCAACTTCCAAATAGACTTCTGTTCTTGACATTGCTTTTGTTTCTTTTGTGTTTACAGATATTAATAATCCTAACAATAAAGTTGTAAACACGTACTTCATTAATAGTTTTTTCATCTTTCTCTCCTTTGTTATTCTATATATTCATCATTATCAGGCACCAATTTTTCCTTTTTCGGTTTTGCCGGTTCTGTTTGCTTTGGTTTGGTTGGATTTACCGATGGAGCGACATAAGCTGTTGTTGGCTTAGGCTCAGTCGGTTTTTCCGTCGCAGGTTTTATCGGTTTCTGATAAGTGTTAGCAGGATTTTCCTTTTTTGTTGTTGTGGTTTCTTCCTGTTTTTTCTTAGTTTTCTTCTTTTGTTTAGCCTTTTTCTTCTCGGTTGTAACTTCTATTGTAGTTTCCTCTTCTGTTGTCTCTTCCACTGTTGTCGTTTCTATTTCCGTTACCACTTCCGCTAACAACTCTGTGGTTGTTTCTACAACTGTTGTATCTTCTTCTTGTGATACAACAAAAGAATCGTCTTCCCCATAATCCACTTTACCCAGAACAATAAAACTGGATGTGCAGAATAAGGCAATCATTATAATTGTTGTGATAATTTTTCTCATATGCTTTTCCTCAATCAGATAAATAATTACTACTTCATTGTAAGCATCCTAAAAACCACATAAGGGTACATTTTGAAAATTTTATCAAAATGCACCCTTAATTAAAGAATTATTTAACTTTTTTTATCTTTGACCATTTGCCATACTTTTTTGTTCCGTTTACAACTTTGTAAGCCCTTGCCTTAATAAATACTTTTTTTGATTTCTTAATCCTGATTTTAGAATTTGCTTTCTTAACAAATACTTTCTTTGATTTCTTGAATTTTTTTGAGAAAGAGTATTTAATCTGGTATCCTTTAGCCTTTTTTACTTTTTTGAGTTTTAATGTTACTTTCTTGCCTTTTCTTTTTGCTTTAATAATTTTTGTCTTGCCGATTTTACTGCTGTTTACAACTTCTACTCCATTTTTACCAACCGTAAATGTTACAACTTCAGAATAATCGCTATATACGTTTTGGTTATTTATTTTCTTGTAAGACCTTACTCTTGCGTGATATGTTCCTAAGACCAATCTTACGCTTGCAAATTTGCTCTTAGTGCTTGCCATAACTTCAAAGTTATTCATATTGGTTCCAATTTCCAATTCATAACGATCATAAAGAGTTCCATCAAAGTTAAACACAACAGTACCGTAAGAAGCCTTTACGCTTGTTATTCGAGGCGTTTCTGGAACAAATTTAACATTTACAAAGAATTTAAACACATTACCAGTACTTGAAATACCGATTATTTCAGTTGTGCCAACACCTTTTTTGGTTAATATCAATTTACCATTTTTATATTCAACACTTGCTACGTTATCAAGGGAAGAGGTCCATTTTATCGTGCTTCCTTCCACTTCGCTAACAGGGATTTCCATTACATCTTTATTTCGGTCAAAAAGAACTGTATCGCCGTTTTTGATTCCGTTTAACAAAATATCAGCTTTTTTTACTTCAACTTCATAGCTTTCAGTTACATGCTTTATAGCGTGATTGTTAAATGTCACCTCATCATTTACGCTGCATGTTATTGTTACTTTACCTTCTTTATCTTTTGAAATGAGCTTTGCATTTGTTCCATTTCCAATTACCTCTAATATTTCCGGGTTTGAAGAAGTCCATGTACATGTTGTTGAGCCACTGCTCTTGACCGTAGCAGAGATTGCGTTTTGTATCTTTTTGTTAGTAGTTATAACTTTTGTACCACTCAACTTTAATTCCGGCTTTTTACGAACATATACTCTAAATCCCTGACCTAACCCGCCTGGATTAATTCCTGTAGGCAATGCACTTCCTACAGTATTTAAACCAAAATAAGCATCCCCTGCACCTTCGGCTTCTAAATCCAAATATGCCGGAGCTTTCCAACTCGGTCTTCTTCCGGTTGCTTTTACGATTCCTTTTGGCGGTTTACCGTATTTAATATTTTCATCTACTATCACGCCTTGAATAGCATTAAGGTGTTCCAAGTTACCATCATTTTCCCACTCTGCATTAAAAGGAAGCGTTATGCAGCTTATAGTCGTCTTTTCTCCCTCATATAACCAAATCTCATTATCCCTGCTCATTTGCCCGTTACTTTCTAATTCAAAACCTGTTGCTTTACTATGGACTCTAATTAAATAACGTGCTTCAAGCTGATATGGGTTAGATTCATTGACTGAGTACGCTACATTTCCCGTCTTTACACCTTCAAACTCGTGTAAATTCTGATTTTCCAAAAAACGTGCATTAACTGTACCAATATGTGAAGAATCTCCCCAACTCATTTGATAATAGTAACTTCCATAAGGATTTAATCTAGGAACACCAAGTGGTGTTAAATATGCTGTCTGTCCTTCTTCCACGTTTAAGTAAACGTCCACCCATGCTTTTGCTGTAGTTGCGCTTGTTAATGATAATATTCCAATCATTAGCGATAATACTGTTCCTTTAAACAATTTCTTCATTTTGCCCTCCTAATTTATCTGCACTGCTATTGCAGCTGTTATTTTGTATTTACCATTTTGTTTAGAAACACTAATACCAACTCCGTATGTTCCTGATCCGACTAATGAATCAGCTAATTTCTCCGCTGCTTCTAATATATCTTCTGTGTTATTTGAGTTTGCAGTTGCAGTTGCTATATTTCCACTAACCTTTAAGGTTGTATTCTTGCACAGCCTATTAACACAACCTTGTGCATCTGAGCTTCCATTCTTCGCCATATATCTGGCAAGATTTTCCATATTCGAGTTATATGAGCCTAAAAAGTTGCTCATTATAGTGTTTTTAATAAGGCTAATACTATTTGAATTCAAACCACCTGTGTTTTCACTCTGCTTTGGAACCGTGTTTACAACTTTAGGCTTCGTTGCCTTTTCTTTTTTAGGCTTCGTTGCCTTTTCTTTTTTCTTTACTTGAGCCTTTGTTTCTGGCTGTTTTGTTGTCACCGGCTGACTTGTAAACACGCTTGTTGTTTCCTGTTGCGTCTTCTTCTCTTTTTTATGCTTTTTGGCCTTTTGTTTTTTTGTCGTTTCTTCTTGTGTTGTCACTTCAACCGTTGTGATTTCTTCAGCCGTTGTTTCTTCCACTGTGGTTGTTTCAATTTCTGTTTCGACATCAGCAACTCGCTCAGTCTCAGTTACATTTTCTGTAGTTTCGCTTTCATATGAAACATCGAACGAATCGTTGGTGTCTACCTTAGCTACAACTATGTAACTTGATGTTCCAAATAAAGCTATTGTCAATATTATTGCTAATACATTTCTCATATACTCTCCAATTTCCTCCATTAACTATCAGCTTCGTTTTTTAGGATTTGCAACAAATAATTATATCTATTCTTGATCTTCTTTTCAGAGTCTCTTCTGATTATTGTCTTTACAATTCTGTCTATGTAATGGAATCTCCGAAAATCAAGATCATCCATTCCTACTCCATCTATTTCCGGGAGCTTATAACTAGGTATAGTCAAAATGATTGAATCGAGTTCATCTATCTGTTCTTCGGTTAATTCAAGTTTTAAAGGTTCAACAGCGTGTCTCCATAAAAACATATTATCATCATACTTAGCTGGAAGTTCCGGTAAGGCAGGTATGCTTTCAATTTCATAATTTTTTGGTATATATACGATATTAACCTTTGATGTTGTTCCACTTATTCTTACGGGTTTTAGTGTGAATCTACAATCAGTGTTTTCCAATATTTCATTCATAGCTTTTTTTAACACTTTCCCATTAAACACATAAAACTTGTCATAATATTCTGTTTCACAATTCATCATTTTTCGTAAAAATAATACATCTTCAGTCCAGTTAAGTCTGAATTTATTAGCTTCTATATATTCATACAAAACATATGCGTGCCATGTCTTTAAACTCAGTATATTTTTAAGTTTATATTTTATATATCCAATCTGTTCCACGTTAAAAATATAAATCATTGCTGATTCCGTACACTTAAGAGCTATTGTTGTTTCTCCATCCTCATTCTTATCAAGGTCGGCAATTTCGAATAGCGTGATTAGTTTTGTTTTATCAGGTTTACTATAATCTGGCACTTTAACAACATTTCCAAGTAAATGACTTAATCTGTACTCCAAAGTAGCCCTGTTAATCTTTTTAACGCCCAAAAGTTCTTCCAGTTTTCGTTTAGTGAAAACAACTTCTCTTTCTTCTGGTTTTCTACTATTGATTCGCGCTAAATAAAAGTCTACGATCTTTAATTCTCCAAGAGTGAAGTCAAATCTTGAAAGCCCGATAAAATCTTTACTTTTCTGAACAAGCAATTCATTCTGTTTTCTACCTGCATTTATAATTGTGAAATTAGTTTCTTTTATTTCTTCTTTCATATTTTTCTTTCTGCAATCAATGGAATTTGCTGGGTATGTTCATCCTCTTAAGTGGAATTTCTTGGGTATGTTCGTGGAATTTGCTGGGTATGTTCGTGGAATTTCTTGGGTATGTTTATGGAATTTGCTGGGTATGTTCATGGAATTTGCTGGGTATGTTCATATTCCACAACGCCTTATTTATGGGCCTTTCCAGCTTTCCGTAATCAAGAGTATAATCAAGGGTATAATCAAGAGTGTAATCAAGCTATCAATCAAGGGAGATTGATTGTTTGATTATACTCATTTCAAAGTTATCATCCTTTATACTCCTTTCTCTGTGGCAAAATCCACTTTTTGATTTAACCATAACTTTCAACCACATAAGGGTACATTTTGAATTTTTTCAAAAAAAATAACCAAGCTCTTATTGAACTCGGTTATCTTTATTTATTCAATTAATTTTCCATTTCTATAATTGATTTTATGTCCTGGCTCATTATTGTAAACGTAAACACAATAATTTATTCCTTTGCCTCTATCTTCTACAGAATATCCTTCCATAAGTACCCCGGAAGCTATTTTGTTCTTTCCCTCATAAACAGGTGTTACTCTATACATTACATGGTTTTCTGTCTTGTATATATAATCCTGTACTTCAAGTTCAAAATGCTCCATCCCGTTTTCTGTATTAAAGCTTCTGCAACCTGTAATTATATTTTCTTCGTTGTCGTTCTCTGCTGACAAGCAGTAAGCAATAAGATGGCACCTGTTATACAAATACCCACCATCCACATCATCTAAAGGTATTGTTCTCCATCCACTAGGATGAACGGAACTAATATCGCCACGGTACTCACTTTCTTTTGGCATTGTATCCTTACTTAAACAAGCCGTAGCAGGACCACATCTTCCAATATAATCCAATTTGCTATAAAACTCTGATGAAGTAGTTGTAATTTCATCTTTCTTAAAAAACGGCTTATTGTCATTTATTACAACATACTGCTTTCCGCTGTAGGCAGGTATGTTGTCAATATCATAGGACTCACTATAATCTACACTGCTTCCAATACCCCATGTTTCCGCCACAAAGTATTTAATTTGTCTGAACCAATCATTTGCTTGAGTACTTGCAAACAGATAACCGGAACTAACTGCTATTAAGCAGCATAGTCTGATTATCCATTTAACCTTTTTCTTTACATCATTTTTTGTAGCAATTGTTTTCCTAAGTGTCATATTTTATCCTCAATACGCATTTAATACGCATTACCCTTTTTGCTTTCTAAAAAATCTTTTAATGTTTGTTCTGTTGGAAGACCACCTTCGTTATAATTCTTTTGCGAACATTTAATAAACTCATTAAGTTCATCTATTTCTGATCTAATTTGCTTATCTTCTTCTCTTACGTACAAGTCAGCTGCTCTTCTTATTCTTTCGTCATCTTCTTCATTTCTAGTTAATAATTTTCTTGTAGCGTTAGCCACTGTATCTTTTCCATATGTGTTTATAAGTTCTAATATTTTTAATTCGAGCAATGAGTGTTCATTGGGTGTGTTTACAGTTCTGTCTAAACTAAATTCTCTACCCGAAACGCTAATAGTAATACCGTTCAAATATTCTGGACTGTTTTTATCAATTACATCTTCTGGATAAATTACATTTGTAACAGTTACTATAATTGTGTCACCTTCACTATATTTATCTCTTAAATCTTCTATAATCAGCCATGAAACATTAATTGCTTCTACTATGCACTCAATTCCAAACACATCAATAATTAATTCTTGTTCATGTACAGCTATTATTCTTGCCTGAACATTTCTGCCGGGATAAATTTTTGGGCGTTTTGTTTCTTTATCAATGGTGCAATAGAAATCTTTAATCATTTGAATTTTATTTTTGTTCATTTCTTCTCTCCTTTCAGAACTACCAATTAAAATATTGATCTATCGTTTGAGCTGGAAGTGTTATTTTCTGGTCATAAAGAATTGTCCTTCCTCCATCCTCGAAATCCATTCCAACAAGTGGTAATAACAGTCTTGATCCATCTTTTATTATATAACCGTTTTCTCCATCTTCAACCGCATCATCCTCGATATTTCCAAATAAATGCCAATCAATATTCCCGGTTGAATAGAATTGCTGCTTATGACATTTTATTCCACCATCTATAATGTCAGGTTCACATGTTATGAACCTATAACACTCTTCTTTCAAATCAAGCCGCGCTTCTAATTCACAGACGGGCTTCTCTTTCGATAATTCGGCTGATATACTGAAACAATTCATCCACTGTAAACAATCTGGCAATGAATCAAAACTGCATTTAATAACAAGCCACTTGTAATTATTTAGTGTCTCGATAGGTTCAATTACAGGATAACCTTTTTTGCAAACAATACGTCCTTTTTTCTTTGATGGTGTAATGTATGCTCTATTGGGATATCTATGATTAAGTGTTATATCTTCAAAAAACATCTGCGCTATATCAATTGAGCTACCAACTTCAAACATCTGTTTATCGGTTAATAGAGCAATTTGAACTGATACTTTATCTTGATTTTTCCACGGAAAATATACTCCTATATCTATATTTAATATTCCTAAATTTGAATTCTGCTTAAATCCAAATCTTTCAAATTCGCCAATGTTATAATACATATTTTCAACCTTTCTTCATTCCTTGCAGAACTTTGTTTCATTTACCGTTATGTTGTAAAAAATAGCCTATAAAATTTTTAACAACTTAGCTATTAAGAGAGGAACTACCTCTCAAGTTATTACAGCATTGTGAACCAGATTTTAATGCTGCCCCGATTGCCGAGCATTGCGTTACAACTCTACTCTGAGGAAATCCACATGACTGTCAATCATGTTCTGGTCGATTTTGACATCCTACGATTGCTCGAGAGCTTAGGTACACTTCCCTGCCTTGTTCTAGAATTGCCAGGTTTCTTCCAGACTCGAAGATTTTAATGAGACTCGAACTCATATCTACACAAAAGTGTTGTCTTGCCATTAGACTATAAAACCTACATTCTTTCTTCAGCTGTGTTCTTTATGATTTGTGCAAAATTCTCCATCAGAGTATCCTTTGTCGTACCCTTCTTTGTATGCTCTTTCATAAGTATCCTGCTCAACATTAGCATTATTTGACATTTTTTCCAATGCTTCAATACAAACCGCCGCCTCTTCTTCGGATAAAGGATAATGTTTGAAAGACCAACAGTCAAAATTCTTAAGATTTGTTATTAAATCAATTGCTCTCATTTCTTCTCCTTTCGAAAGCATCAAATACGCGCTGTTTTCCAAATTTATTTATCATTTTTACGATAACCTTGTCTATTACATCATCGGCACTCTCGTTTACAATACTTTTTTCAGAATATGTAGTCTGTATATTTAAGTTGGAACACAATTCATAAATTGGTTCGACAGGTAGCTCTACCTCATTTTCCGTTAAAATTTGTGTAATGTTTTTGCCTCTGAAAGAAGATAAGTCATAGATTCCACACTTAAGTAATTGATTAGCAGTCTTCTTATCCAATTTTCTAATAGCTTTCAAATATCTGACTGAAGTTTTGTCATTCTTGTAAAGCGAATATTCTTTACATCTCATGTAAGCGGAGAAATATGCTTTTTCTGCTTCTGCATTGCTAATTCCAAGTAGTGATTTAACTTCTCCAAGTGTTTTACCATTTGAGTTGACCTGCTCAAATATGTATCTTCTCTTAGATTTAGTTCCAAAAATAACATTCAAGTCATCAACCGTAATCATTGTTCCATCATCAAAGTTTTTCCCTGGTACTTTCATTCCAAAACCTCCCCAATTTATTAATCTTCGCTATTTAGTATTTTCCAAAATATAAACATCATTATTGATCCAAAGTATACAGTTACTATAATTGCTAAAATTTCTCCCATTTTCTTTCTCCTGCACTAAAAGTTGTAAACACATTCAATTTTGAAATGTTTCGCCACATATTCATCACCAGTGTTAGCGAGCTCGCACCAGCACTGTGCATCTTCTGCCTTAAAATGAGAATCTTCATCTGGATTATTTATGTCCTGTTTATAGATTTTTTTTATGAGGTATTCGTACACTTCATAAGGATCGTCAAGTAATATTGTTAAACCTTCTTTTGTTGTAATCTTATATTTCATTCTATTTCTCCTTTTATATCCTTTTCTAGCGCTGCGATTGCCATATCAATAGTGATTGGCGAAATTTCACCTACAAGTACTATACTCCCGTTATCGTCCACTTTAATGTGCTCCTTAATATCTCTAATTGCTTCTTCTGTTGTCATATATCTTCCTCACTTTTTCTCCTTATCATCTATCATTTCAAACTTAACGATTTCCATAATTCTACCCATCAAGAATAGTTTTTCCTGGCTATTCATCAAAAATGAATGTCCTATCAAATCTAACCCGTAATTAAATTGTTTGGCTAACATCTCATTATCAACCATTTTTTCAGGTGTAATCATGTTTTACTACTCCTTTACTAACATTTCTCTGATATTATCGGCTTTTTCCAATCCTAATTCTTTCAGTTTATTGAACTGTCTATCTGTAAGTGTGTAATTTCCACCGACATAAACTGCATAGCGATTTTTACTTGTTGGCTGATTATAAATTTTGCACCAGCCATGCTCTTCAAGGTATCTTTCGGGGTTATTAGTTTCAAACTGGCCAAAACATATATTACTTGCAAGATTAACGTGTCCTTGAAAATCACAGTGATAATATTTGCCATCTGGAGATATAAAGCCGTATTTTGATGTCGCTTTTAATTCTCTTTCTTTTTTCGTTTCATCTGCAAGTTTAATTGCATCTTTTGTAACTTTAATAACCGGCTGCTTTGTTTCATATTCTTCAAAGAAATCCCAAAAACTGAAACGTGAACCTTTATGAGTATCAGAACACAACCAAACTCCACCAAACATCAAACCTGTAACCGGAACAATGAAAATCGAATGTTTATCTATGTTTTCATTTAAGAGTAACGAATACAGTATTTCATCATTATTTTCGTCTGTGGTCATGATCCACTTTTGAGTTCGCTTTTCCTTGTAGCAAACAAGATTTCTTGGTTTGATTTTCATATTGCCTCGCTTTCTTCTATATTCACAATACGACTGTTTCCTTTTTGTTTTTCAAATAGCTTTATCGCATCCTCTTTGTTTTTTGCTTTTATATAAATTTCTGTTTTTATGTTTGCATTAAACCAATATATGATTCTATATTCTTTCATTTGCCTCACTCGCCCCTCCGTAATTAAAAGTTGTAAACACACTCAATTTTGAAATCATCAGTAACATATTCATCTCCTGCGTTTGCAAGTTCACACCAACACTGAGCATCGCTGGCACTAATATGTGCATCCTCATCTGAAGTTACCATATTCTGCATGTAAATACTTTCGATTACAAATGCATATACATCAGTTGGCTCGTTAAGTATTATTTTCTTGTCTTTTGTTGTAATTTTATACTTCATTTAAACCTCCCTCTCGCATCCATTATGCAATCTGTAATCTTTGAATAGGTCTTCGTGTTTTGCTCTCTGTTAAGAATAACTTATCGTGCTTCTCAATATAATTTAAGATATTCTTCATCTGAAAGTTCCATAACTTTTGTTCATGGTATCCAGAATTATACTTGCCGGTATTGAATCTGAGTCCTCTATAATTCTCATGTAATACCTTGTACACCTGATTGCCGTCATGCATTAATCTCCAATTAGCTTTCCCGGAATTAATATAAATAACTCCAGCTCCAAAATGGACGCTAAATCCTCTTGCTTCACACTGTCTTTCAATTCTTTCTTCGTTTAACATAATAATCACTCCTTTGTCTAATATATTTTTTTGAATTTCTTTATTAAATATTTTATCAGGCAGCGTGTTTCAATTAGTATCTTTTGTGAATCTTTTTAAAAAATAAAGCACCACGAGTGTGATGCTTTATTCAGTTGTTTAGATTAAGCCAAAGCTTCTTCAATAGCTTTTCGCAGATTCTCTCTTAAATTCATATTATTTAATACCCAATTTAAGTATTGTCTGTCACTTGCTGCTATTTCATTGATACCTTGACCTTTATACTTGCCAAATGGCAATGTTGTAATTTCTGTGTTTACAGATTGCGATTGTACTTCAGCTTGCGTGCTGTTAAAATCTGTAAACTGAACTTCTAGGTCTTTCCGTGATGCAAGGTAATCAGCCTGGTGCAAGATAATCTGGAATTTGTCCTGTGGTAATGGCAGCGTAACATCTTCATACTGAGATGTATTCCACTGCCCCATATGACTCTCTACCGCTTTTGCCATAATTTCAATTTCAAAATCGTTATATCCTCTGTTTTTGAATTTTCTTATGACTTCGGCAGCATATAGCGGATGCAAAAACTTTGTATAGGGATTTGCATTGTATTCTTCCTGTGATCCAGACTTTCTAGTATCGTGCATAATTCCTGCTAATCTCATTAAATCTTTCTCTCTCGATGTAAAATCAATGGAACCCACAAAAAGATAATTAAGTATTCTTACCAATGCAACTGTATGTCTTAACAAACCACCTTCGCCCAAAGCATATGTTGGGTGATACTTTCCGGTTGAGCTGGCTGGTACATGATAGAAATACTCCGGTATTGTTTCAATCATCTCTGTAGCTAATGCTTTAATGTCATCATTTTCCATTGTGTTTACAAGTTCTTCCAAATATTTATTCATAACCAATCTTCCTTTCTGAATTTCATTTTTTACCCACTAAAGCCCCGCAACATAGTACGGGGCTTTTCTTTCAAAATGACAATGGTTTACACCTCTGCCTTTTAACTAATTATTTGCTTGCGTATATAGTGTTTTTGGTCTCAATATAAACGTGTCCTCCGGCAACAACCTTATTTACCACAGCTGATGTTAGAAGTACTTGTCCGTTTACAAAAACCTTTGCCCTCTCTCCGATCTGAAGGCTCCCCATATCGCAACCGTCAATAATTACTTTTTTTCTTTCCATTTTGTTCACTCCTTTACAAGTTATTTTTCATTCGAATTATTATAAAAAAACGGTGCCCTATCGATTTTATTTTTCTTCTCATATCTTTACTCCTTTTTGAAAACAAAAACTAAATCAATAATGCTCAAAATAAGCAATATCATTGCCAGTATCTTTTTTGACATAAGCATTCTTGCATGGTAGAATAGTACCAAATAGAAGAAGGAATTAACCTTCCCCTATTTGGTAGGATTATTTTAATCAAGTAGTGACTTGATTGCTAAAAGAATGCTCGCGACATCCTTTATTACGGCAATTAGAGTCGCTACTTTTTTGCTATAATCCTTTTTACTATTCTTAGACTTACGCCTAGAAGATTTACTCTTCCCCATGTATTCCTCCTTTCTTCAAATCCTCCCCGATAAGGGAGAATAACAATAGTTGTCAATATCTCCCTCTCAGGTTGACTCTCCGTAAGGTGGTGGACTACCATTTTGTTTCGTTCAAAAGCTAAGCTGCTATTTTTATTTTCTTTGCTTTCTCAGCTCTTTTTCTTCTTATACGCTTTTCCCGCATTGCTTTTCTCTGCTCTCTTTCATCTCTTTGGTAAAATTCCATTGCTATTATCATCAGAAGCATAAAATAGCAGATTCCCAAAGATAATCCGGCTCCGACAAAATCAAACCCTGTGTAAACCGGATCAACACTCAAGAAACCGAATATAATCGATGTCACAAGTGTCTGGAATGTATGCCAGCCGAAAAAGTTATTATCGTATCTTTCTAATTTTCTTTCTTTACTCATAAACTTCACACGCCTTTCTTAAAAATAAAAAAAGACGAAAGTTTTTGCTTCTTTCGTCTTAACACTGGTTCTTATTAAGTTTTCTGATGTTGTAATCCTTTTCGAGAATATCCATCGCGGCTACCACTATTCGGGTTGTATAATCTCTAAGGTGCGGCTTATCAAATTCACCTTCAACTGCTTGAACAATGTTGTTAGCTTCATCGATTGCCTCTCCCCACACTTTCTCTGATTCTTCTTCAGAGCAATTAACAGGGATTTTTCCGTAATAGGTTTGTAAGTATTTGCCTACTAATGATAGTACATAAAGCAGTTCCTTTGTACTTACAGCCGGATACGAATTTACAGCTCTGAAGAAATCATTGCTTATCGTATCATCGATGCCATTTACGGTTTCCATTAGCAGATCGTTGTTCTTATTCTTAACATATTGATATACGCCATTAATAATATTACCGATCTGCTCCAAGCTAAGCATATTGCTTATGCGCTGAAAAAATCATAATAATCACCTCTCTCCTTTCCTTCAGCTAAAAAATTATTATAAAAAAATAAGACTGCTAGAGTCACTCAATTAAATAATTGCATTTGCCTCTATCAATCTCTGTAAATAATTTTAAACCAGTTTACAGATTTAGTCAATAAAAAAAGCCCTCATATTATATTATGAGGGCTCAACATCCATTAGGTCTGCATCTGTCATGTTTACAGAAAACAAACTTTTTAATCCTAAATCTCTCAGTCTGTAGCTTTTTGTTCTACCCTACTGTCTAATTCATTTATGAGATTTAATAAGTTATAAACGCAAGTTTCCCTGTCAGTATTACCTTCACATGTAATTCCAAAATTCTCATGTTCATAATCTTCATCTTCATCCCAATATAATGGACAACTTCCACACATACTCATACTTTCATCCTCCTTTTTTAATAGTGTGACTCTACTGAATCAACGCTGTTTTCACTGCTAAATAGATTCAAACTGTATTCATCCTCGATTGCTTCCAATAAATCGAGAACGAACTTTTTATCAAGTCTACCAGACCTTCTACCAGATTCTTTACTTGCTCTTTCTACTTTTTCTTTGTACTTTGCTAAATTTAACATATTTCTTTACTCCTTTCCAAATTTACATGTGATACTTCGACATAAAGAAAAACATACGGTAAGCATTTTCTTTATAACCAGTCTGTTACATTGCTTTCTAACAGAGCATCGATAGAAGTATCTATTTTATCAAGCTCTTTTCTTATTTGCTCTTTTAATTCCTGGTATTTTTTGTATTCCTCTGTTTTTTCATCCTTAATCTGTTTATTAAAATTCCAAATGATTTCAAATGCAGATTCGTTCGGATTTTTTTTGCGGTACCAAGCAACACACACTTCTTTCGCTATCTGACTGATGTATTCATCCATATGTGCCTCTATATACTTTTCAAAATCGTAAATAATCTCCTCCGCATCGTTGCGATGCTTTCTAATTAACTGCGGTCTATATAAAGAGCGGCTTAAAAGAAAATCGTCATCCCACGAAAAGAATACTACAAAACCATCTCGATTAGGAACACCTGAAGGCATTGCCTTATCCCAATCTCTTTCACGTTTATTATAAAGACGTGTTGGGACATTTTCTGGCGGATCTGTCTGGTTTTGGTAATGATAATCCTCTACTTCAAATTTTTCTATAAAGTCTTTTTCATCATTTGTAATATCTCCAGATGTCAATTGATATAACACATTTTGGAGTGTCTGTCCAAAAACCATAATTAAGGTTTTTCTTCTAGTTAGCGGGAAAAAGACTATTTTATCAGTAAAATCATATTCTATGGTTGCTATAGTTCTATCACTCCTTGCATCATCGATGCGAGATGTAATCCACATTTCCAAAAAAGAATTAACGTGCATAGCGTTCATAGTGTCGTTTGATTTGTTGCTGACATCGTTTCCATCACGTACATATCTCGCAACTCGTGTTGCAGGCAGACTATCTACAAATAATGATTCTATGGTATCACAGGGCATTTCGTATGGTTTCCCGATTTTTTTTGCAATGTAGTTTTGGATTGTTGTCTCAATTAGTTTATTACTAACAAGTTTAACAATCCTTGTTTTCCATTCCTTTTTACAATGTTTTCTTAAAGCATCGATAAACTCTTTTTTTTCAAAATCATTCATTACTTTTACTTTATAAGCATCATATATTTTTGTACTCATTGTCCTTTCCTCCTTCTTTTGGCAATAAATATTTTCTTAAATTGCGTAATAACTAATGCTTCCGTTATCGTAAAATTCAATGCAATGAAGCCCACAGTAATAATCAACTTCATTTTCGGGAATTTCCGCTGTTTCAATATCATATTTATGTACTTTCAACACCAGTTCTCTTACCTCCTGTCTTGCATTGTCTTTTGCTACAAGGCGATAATCTCCACAAGCAGTATCTATTGCTCTCTCATAAATTTCATTCCAAGTTAATCTTTTAGACATACTTTCATCCTCCTTTCAATAGCGGGATTCTACATAGTCAACGCTGCTCTGCTTAAATCCATTTTCTTTACAAAACTCTTGCCAACATTCAATAAGTTCAGATCTACTCCTTACAGTAAACTCTGTTTCATCTCCATCATTGAACCCAATTTGTACATCTCTAGTGCCGGTATCAAAAAGAATTCCTTTCATTGCCTTTCTAATATCCATAGCTCATCCTCCTGTTTTCTAAAATAATAAGAGGCCTGCATAAACAGACCTCTCGCTTCTTTCAATGCACCTCTGTAACGTGAGGGCAATACGTCAGTTTACAACTGCCACCCTCACAGGTGTTTTACATTATTCAATTTTCATTCTTTTTTTGCAGTAATAATAAAAAGATTAGTTGATCAAGCTAGTCCTCTATTATATAACTCTTTTTTCCAATTTTTACTAGAGTGCAGTAATTACTCTTATACTTCACAACCCTTGTTCGAAAACCACAACATTCCTTAATTAAGAATGCTTTCATATTGACCAAACCCATCTTTGTGGCTTTGCGAGTTGTAAACACGGAATAGATGTCACTACTAGCTCCTGACTTAACCGCGATATTAGTCCGGCACCATTTATTGATGACACCTACTTTCTCTAATTTAGGTCTGCCTTTGCATTTCTTCTTTAGAGCTTTCTTGAGCCTTTTAAGTTTTTTGTTAAATTTTACCTGCTGTTTATAACTCAGATTACTGACATTTAAACGAACCTCATAACCTTCAAGATCCTCTCCCTGGTATTCCTTTATACCAGTCATGTCAATATCATATTCTGAAGAATAGTCTTCTGCAATATCCTTTACTACAGTTACTACATCTTCCCTAGTCACATTGCTGTCCTCTCCTGTGAGAACAACTTTGTAACTGGACTGCGTATATGTAGGGATTACAGTTTCCTTAACTGTAGTATACATATACGTCTGAGTCTCTGTATCACAAGCATAAATTTCCTGTGTACTTATAAACCCAATTCCTAATAATATGCAAACTGCACATATGATTTTTCTTATAACACTATAATTCATTCTGTTATCTCTCCCTTCGTTCTTTTTCATAACAAAAAAAGACGCACCTCTGGTACATCTTTCCGTCATTTAATATATTACTGCAAAAAAATAAGACTAATAAAGCCACTCAAAATAATACTTGCATTTGCCTCTATCAATCTCTGATATTATATTAAATCAGTTTGCAGATTTAGTCAATAATAAAAAGAAAAAGGCAGCTCATAACGAACTGCCTTTTGTGTTCTTTCTGCTTTATTAATTATCTGATTTGTGGCCGTTGTGCCATTTGCAAAGCATTTGGCAATTATTTTCTTCCGTTTTTCCTCCCTGAGACCATGGCACTATATGATCCCCTTCCATTTCTCCATACTCGTATTCTTCTTTACCGTTTGGATATGTATATCCTCCAATACTATTGTCACAATAAGGGCATCTATGTTGTTGTTTCTCATATATCTTACGTTTAATTTTGTCATCAAAAGTACGCAACGAAAGATGTTTTTCTTGTCCATCTATGATATATTCATAAATTCCTTTAACAGAACCTACTTCATCATCATCAATGAGTCTTTGAATTTCAACTTCTATTTCATCAGCATTCTTCATTATGATACTATTAGCTAATTCGTTTCGCTGATACTTATTATACCAATATCCCCAAGGAAGACCTTTCATTTCTTTACGATATACTTTAAATTTACTGCCAATCCATTCCATAACTGAATTATAATAATTTTTTATTTCTGATGCAGTTTCATCTCCCTGATGATTAGCCATATAAGTATCGCCTTGTTCACTACGTGGTGTAAGCCCTTGATTATCAGCAATCCATTGAAGAACAGTTGATAAATAATCCTGCCTAATAGGAGAACCTGTCATATAGTCAGAGGCTTTCTTACCACGAATTACCATCAATTCAGCAGCATTACAGTTAGTTTTACTAAAAAACTCTTTTGCCTTAGTAAGCCATTCTCCAACATACTGAGCATTAAGAAGTTCTTGTTCCGTGAGAGGTTTTCCAGCAATATTAATAGTTTTAAACCATGCCAATTTATCAGATACTGAACCATCACAGATATAAACCTGAAGCTCGTAATCCAAAATTTTTTCAGCAATATCTGGAGTTGACCTTTGAATATTAAAGAACTTTTGAAAGTTTACTACTATGTGGTTAGCTAAAAACTCACAAATGGAGATAGTTCTTTGCTGTCCATCCATTAATTCATAAGTTTCATTACCCTCTGCGTCAAGAATTTTTTCTCCTTTATCGTTACGAGCAACAGCCCAATACATTGTATTGAGGGGGAATCCCTGCTTAATCGTATCAATAACAGCAATCTGTTCTTTTTCTCCATAAATAAACTCTCTCTGATATTTTGGACGAATGTCTAGTCTACCGTGATATCCAATAACACCATCTTCATCAGAGTTTTCATAACCATCAAATAATTCACGGAGTTTGATTTGAGTAAGTTTGATTGACATTGTAAGAGCCATAATTAGTCACCCACCTTTCTGCGAATTAAGATTCGAGCGTAAGTCTCTTTCCCGTTCACTTTAAATCTATGCCCATAATGAGGATTATCTTCAACATATCTATCTAACCCTATAATCTCAAACTGTTCAGGATTAAACTTTCCCAAAAAAGTAACTGGAACGCCCATAATTCCTTCATAATCCATAGGTATCTCCGCCATTCTATTAATGTTTATGGCATTATATTCATCATATGTAGGATATAAATCAGGATATAGTTCCTCCTTTTTAGCGTAGCGATATGTCGTATCAATAAAATTATGCCTACTTTTATGATCAAGATTTGTGAACCAGCAAGCTGATGCAAGTCTTCCCATAACAACGCCATTTACAATTTTATAAGCCGAACCTTCTTTTTTATTTTCAACAAGCCATTTTTTTCGTTCATCAGGAATATCAAAGTACATTTCCCTACTTAAAGAACGACATCCAAGCCATACTTTATTGTCCTTAATCAACGGAAAAACGTCTTTATATGTTATATTGTTAAAACTTCCGATAATTAGAAACTGCTTATTATGCTGCACGAGTACGTTAATATATTCTCGGAACAAGCTAAATGGCGGATTTGTAACTACGATATCCGATTCATCAAGTAATGCCAAACATTCTGGACTTCTAAAATCCCCATTCTGTGAAAGAGGTGTAATAACCCCATCTTCAAAATCTTCATCATTTCCACCCGTATATTCAATCTTATAAGATTGAATATCATCTGGCTCATAATGAGTAGTTATTAATTTCTTTAATCCGAGATATTCAAAGTTCATATGAAAATATTTCCAAAAATTAGACCATTTTGGATCGTCACAATTACAAAATACTATTTTATCTTTGAATTTATCTTCATAATAATTCATTTCTTCGTTAATATCTTCTATTCGGGTATAGAACTCATCATTTTTTGCATCTCTTGCTGCATGTAAACTTGCATTTGCCATTAATATCAATTCCTTTCTAACATTCTCTTTATCTAAATAACTATTTTACCATTAAAGTTTATTATTTTGTACCAATCTTTGTTATTTTTTGTTATTCTTTGTTATTTCTTAATGTTTATGTAAAAATAAGAATATCTGAAATATATAATTTATACTATCTCAAATATTCTTATTTTTTCTTTTACTTACCTCTCCTTTACATTAAAACTGACATTAAAAGTAATCGGTCCTGCTTTTTCCTCTTTTTTCGGTGTGTCCTGTGACTTTTCTTCCGGTTCTTGAGGTTTTGGTGTAAATGGTCTTCCGTTGGTCGAAAGAACCGTTCCAGAAGGCTGTCCTTGTATTACATTTTCAAATCTTGGTACTTCGGGCTTCTTAGGCTCTGAAGAAGGCTCAACCGGTTTTTCCTCCTCCACCTCAACCACTTCTGCTTCAACAGGCTCTTCCGGGACTACCTCGTTTGTAATTGACTGATCTACATCCTCTCGAACATTACTTATAAACTCCTTGGCTGATGTGTTTACAAGTTTTTCGAGATATATAATTAATTTTTCCGCCTGTTCCATGTTCAGTTTACGGATTAGTGCTTCTGCTCTATGAATCTCGCTTAATGTGATAGGGAGTGTTTCGTTACTTATAAACTGACCTGTTCCGTTAAAGTATTCTGTACGCCATCGGTCAATTCTTTCCAAAACATGTGCCGGAAGCTCATCTAACTTTCCTAAAGTGTAAACGCCGCCGTATTCTGTTTTAAAGTTTGTGTGCTCTTTTAACTTATTCATCCAAAGTGGAATATTGTTCTTTGCGTGATACTGTTCCACTGGATACGCTGGATTGTGGTCAAATCCCACCTTCTCTAACTTGAATGGTCTTGAACCACCTATAAACAGAAGCAATGTTTTATCTTCTCTGAGTCTCATTACCTCATCTGATGTTATTACATCCATCTGTTGGTATGCTTCGGTTTTTGCTACCTGCGTAAGTGATTTTGTATCAAGAGGAGATAATCTGTTTAATTGTCTTCTCTCCGATTCAACAACTATAGTACCCTTACCAGCTTTCTTTGAGTAGTAATCTGCTGTATCTTCTTCGTTCGCACCAAGAAGTATCTGCATATCACAAGCTCCAAGTATTTCGAGCCATACATCATCTGGGTATCTGTTCCTAAGCTGCGGAATATTTTGGAAAATGATTGTAATACCGATTCCATAGCCTCTCCATGTTCCAAGTCCAACCTCAAATCCCGGTATTTTACCGATGGTTGGAAATTCATCGAGCATAAAGTGTACTGGCAAATCTGTTTTTCCGGAATCCTGATTATATGCATGATCTACCAGTCCTTCAATCATCATTTTTATGAAGATGGAAGACAATGCAGAATAAACCGGGTCCTGATCATTAAGAATGACAAAGTATGCACACTTCTCTTTCCCTGGAAGTAACAAATCAATATCTGTCGTTCCTGTCACCTCTTTAACAGCTTGTCTTTGAAAAAACTGTAAACTGGTTGCAAGTGTTGACATTGTATTTTGTTTTAATTTTTCGCCCTTCATAAACATCAGATATGACTGTTTTGCTTTACTTGAGTTTGCTAACGCTAAAAATCTGTCATCCAAATCTTGTTCTGTAGATTCTTCAAGGAGCTTATATGCCTGACCTAATGTTCTTTGGTTATCTTCCAAATCCTTATCCTCGTAAATCGTATAAAGACATAACGCTTTAAATAATGCAATTTTTAAATTTTTGAATACTTCCTGCTCTCTTGCATCTGAAAGGTTTGTGATAAAGGTGGATGCAAATGAGTCGATGTTATTCTCGTTTACATCTTTTAAACAGTTCCAAGAGTCTGATGAATATAAGTCCTTCTGGTTCCATTGCTTAACTACATAGCCACTGTCAATTAAATACCTTGACATATCTCGGTACATCTCACCTTTTGGATCGGTTATGATTATTGATTGCCCCATCTTAACAAGCTGCGTGATGTTATTACGAACGTAACCCCAAGACTTCATTGTTCCCTGGGAACCGCAAACAGCAAAGTTTCTGTTTACTTCTGCGTCAGCCGGAAGACCAACATATTTTCTTGTTTTCGGATCCATACCAAAAACAAATCCTGTCATATCTTTGAAGTTTGCTTTCTGTTCTGTTAAAGAATCCTTTTCTTCTTCTGTTGCAAAGCTGCCAGAACCTAAAGCATCTGAATGACCAAATTCTCGATCTGTATCTCCTGGTCTGCCTTTGCTAAATAAAATAATCAACACGCCTATGATTGAACCCACGATTACAAGCAGGGCGAGAACTGGTAGAAACTTTGTAGTTGTAAACGCATAAAAGATTGCTTTGAATGGGTTTACAGTTGGCTTTCTTGAGACTGTTACCATACTTAGCAGAACGCCAAAAACATATGCGACAAGTAGAAATGCTATGATACCGCCGATTACATATCTGCCATTTCCGTCTCTGACAAATTCTACAACCCTATCAGCTGTGATTGGTTCTTTTATAGTTCCGTTATTTGATTTGTTATTTTGCTGATTCGTGTTTACAGATTGACTGTCATTTTTTTGTGTCTGGGATGTCTGATTTGTAAACTGAGTCTCTTTCTTTGGTTTATTCACTCCTTTTTCTCTATCATCCAAATTAAATCTTTTTCTTTCTCTCTTTGGTTGAATCGCAGCTATTGGTTCGGGTTCGCTTGGTTCAACTTTTGATGCCGGAACCGGTTGCTCTTCTATTGCTGGTGTTTCTTTTTGAACTCGATTTGTAAACTGAGAGGATTGTGTGCTATTTGCTCTTAGTTTAAGCTTTTCCTCCATGCTTAATTCTTTTGCCATTTGTTATGCCTCCTGTTTATGTAAGTATTCTGTTTTGGGCTTCCCTATAGTAACCCACGACGAGTCGAAGACGTGGGAGTGGGTTACGGACGGTAACGATAACCTAAATGTATTATTTCTTTCAGAGCCTAACGTATATGTAAATATAATAATTAAAGTATATTAATAACCACTACGTAGTGGTATAGATATACTCTTTCTCTATCTCTTTCTCTATCTCTTTCTCTATGTGACAATGTCGGTGACATTTTTGTGACTTTAATGTGACATTGATGTGACATAGAACGTGACATTTTTGTGACAATGTCACGCTTTTTTAAGCAACATATTGTTTTTGTCATTTCTGCTCTATCCTTGGGGTATCGGCTTTCTTATCTTTTTTAATACTTCGTTCTTTTCTTTTTCTTTCGGCAGATGCAGTTTCGCTTCCAACCATTTGTTCATGATTTGCAATTCTTAATATCCCGCTTTCTTCCTGCTCATAGATAAGTCCGAGTTTTTTGAATAATTCAAGAGCCACAAGAACAGTATCTTGATCAAAGTATTTTGTATCCCTTACAATCTTATCTACGTTATAAGGCATAATTATTTCGCCAACCTTTGATGCAAGTTCCCCGTTATTATTTGCTGTTTGTAAACAGAGCATTTGGTACAGAACAATATATTGGCAACCGTTTTTCTGCCCCATGATATAATCCATTTCTGGTGAGTTGTAAAAGTCTGTTTTTAATTTGATCCAATAAAATTTCTTTTCTGCCATTTTTTCTCCTTTGCAATTACGGTTTGTGTTTACATCTGCCCTTCGCTCTGATTCATTGCCATTTCAATATCGCTGCTGTTGATTGTTACAAGGTCGATGTTATCGTTAAAATACTCTCTAAAATATTTTTCATATTTATCGAGTACAATCGCTGTAATCCATTTTCCATCATCTGCTTTCATTTTTGTGAGCTTTATGAGTCCTACATTTAAGTCGAGCAAGTTTACAACTTCTCCGTTGTCGTGTTGAGTGATTTCTCTGTTGCTAATTCGCTTTAATCCCGGAAGTTTATCCTTTAATGTTTCTTCTAGTATTCTGTTTACAGTTTCATCTCTAAATTTACTGTTAAGCAAGAATGAAAGTTGTAAACGGGCATCACATACAGGAACAAAATATTTATCACGATCATTTGTTTGTGCAACGTAGAATGTCGTTGTCTGATTTGCTTTTCTTTTTCCTAGCATGATTCCGTTCATGTCATTTATATCTCTGCCGATTACGATTTCTTTCAGTTCACTTCTGCTTTGACTCTGAGGTAAATTCTTTAACAGTCGGCTTTTGAAATTTCGCTCATTGGATTCTATTTTTGTAAACCCACCTTGTGAACAGTAAACTACAAAACTCTCCTGCGGTGTTAAACATACTCCGGTAACTCTGCTACCCATAATATCCTCTCCACTTCCGAGCAATTCTTTGACCTGCCAACTGTCGAGATATGTCGGTTCTTTATCTCCCCATTCAAATCCATGTCTTTCAATAATGTCACATCCGGCTTCCATAAAAGCAATCTTTCCTCTTGCATGTCTTTGATACGACATCCTTCCTTCGGCTGTCTGCTTTATATCTTTTGATAACTGATAATCTGGCCACAAGTTATTATTGTATTTATCCTGCTTCTTATCTCCTTTATCCGTTAATGATAACAGCCTTGCATCGTAGACATCATATGTTTCTATAAATCCTTTGCTCTTTAGCTGCCGTACATTATTGGAGATCTTGGCTTCACTTACAGCTGGCAATACCGCTTTTAAGTCTGCTTGATTTACAAGTCCAAAGCAGCCAACACATTCGATTATTCTCTCTGAAATTCCGTTTAATTCCGATATTCTTTGCTTCATTTTGTCTCCTTTTTGTTTCTTTTTTAACCCTGAGTTTACAAGTCGCAATTTATAGTGATTGAAAACCCGAAAAAAATGGGCTCCACTAAATGGCGGTGCATTTCACTATTATTTTATTATCCCTAAAAGTGTCTCAATCCCTTTATTTATCTAGGCTTTTGAACTAACGCGTTATAGTAACGCATTATCTTTTAAAACTTTTTTACGGGTGTTATAGTAACGCGTTATAGTAACGCATTATCTTTTGTTGTTAGTTCTTATGCTTCGAGATTTTATTAGGTTTTCAATATCCATCCATTTCTCATTATCCATATCTATCACATGTACGTATGTACAAGGCTCTTCCTCTGTTAATGTCGATATGTGCGATATAAAACACTGCGTTCCTTTGTCACTCTTAATGAGTTCTGAATACACCAAACTGTCCATAATATCTTTGGACTCCGTAACGCTGTAGTTATCATTGTCCAGCAACGAACGTGGAGTAGGATTTACCATATGCTCGTAAATAACTGAAGCACACTTAAGTGTTTTGTAATTTTCGTTATCCTTGTAGTCATTGAGCCAATTCTTTAGTGTGTTGAGATACGGCAAGTGATACTTGCTTTTTCTGTGTTTCATAGCAGGAAGCTTGATTCTTAAATGTTCTTCTACTTCTTCAATCTGTAAACCGAACGATTCCTTAATCTCGTTATCTACTATTTCCTGCTCTTCCGGGCTAATAAAGATTAATAACTGCATCTTTCTGTCCGCTGCACTAAGCAATTCCTTGATTTCACGCTCTAAATCCTTACGGATTAGATATACTTTATCCTCACTATACTTACTGTTCGACATATTCTAATACTCCATCTTTTACTAAGTAAACTGCACTTACGTTTTCCAATTTGCTTAATGTTTCCATTTGTCCGATATGCTCAATGATTAAAAGCAAATTGCTGTCTTTATCTTTTCTTGTGAGCTTTGATGTTGTAATTCTTTCTTTACCTTTTGGCACATACACAACATCAAAGTCCTGTGCATCCGTTCCGATAAAGATGAGGTATGGATCCTCTGTTTCTTTAAAGCATTCATTTAAGTTAAACTGTTCGTTCTCATTACACAGCGTAGATACAAGCGTGATTGCGTATTCCATATCATTGCTGTATGTAGACGGTTCAACACTTTTAAGTACATACTTGTCCTTTGTCACTTCAGTAACCAATCTCTTGTGAAATGCCTGGTGCATTATCTGTCTCGCCTCGGTTTCATTGAGTTCTGTCATAAGTTCGAGTTGCTTAACCGTGATTTGTCCATACTCTCTCATTAGGTCAATTGCCATCTTTAATTCAATATCTCCTGTAACATTTCCATTGTAAAAACTCATATTATTATTTCGGGGGATTCCCCGTCTCCTTTCTTAGTGCTAATGTGTATGTAATGCGTACTAATACATACTTAATGCGCAGTATTGTGCATTTAATACGTATTAAGTACACATTACGCATATTTAATTGTTCTCTTTTTCCTTTGCTTCTTCCACTATCTTCTGTAGATCGAAACGATCAGTTGTTATATGGTTATGTTCAAGCTTCGATGCCTCAATATTTACAACTATATTGTTTCCACCTGCCAATAATAGTGCTTGATGATTGAGCGTTAGAATTTTCTTTGCCTCATCACTTGTGAGTCCCAGTGCTTCTTTTACCTCTTTAATCTCATGCGGTTTCATCATTAACGCTATTTTGATTTCCGAGTTATTAATGATACCATTACCATATTTACCATCATCCAATGCTCTAAAGTCTGTCAGGTTCTGTGTTGCTCCAATAACCGAGCCACCATAGCCTCTAATCGTCTTATATAGGTTAAGAACGTATTCGGCTGCAAGTCTATTACTAGATGCTCCAAGCAACTTCCACATTTCATCAATTATGATTGTTTTCTTCTGTGTTCTATCTTCGTGTGCTTTTGAACAAACATAATCAAGTGCAATGTACATTCCAACCAACAACATATCGCCGGTTAGATTTGATACGTCAATAATTGTAAACTCGTTATCGAGATTTACGTTTGTAGGTTGATTGAAGTTCTTAGCAGAGCCATATACGAGTCTTCTTAATATGGTTGCTATTCTTCTATACTGTTCTCTATCTTCGTTCTTCTCGTCCTTATACAGTTTTTCTATTCTGTTATATACATCTCCAAGAAGAGGCATCTTTTTTAATTTGTATTTGCCAGTATCCGGATCAATAATCTTGTTACCATCAGAATCTCTAAGGTATAGTGACTCATTGTTGTCAAATATCTTGAAATCGTGATACGTGTTTACAATTACATCATCAAGCAGGTTCTTTTCCTCATATGTAATATCTGGTATTACTATTGAGAAAAAGATGAGTAAGCTTTGTACTTTTTCAACCAGTAGCGAGCTTTCTATAGCTACTCCATCAATATAACGGCTTGCTTCATTATCTCTTTCCCTAATTTCCATAATATTGATATTCTTGTTTGATGAAGGGCTAATGCTTATAAATTCACCCCCTAGTCCTTCACAGAGCCTTGAAAACTCAAAAGCCTTTTCTGGAACAATAATCCAAGTTGGAATATGCTTGAGTCGATATCTTAAAGCAATAAGCATAAGCGTGTAACTTTTACCTGCACCTGATGTTCCAAGTATTACCATGTTCGCATTGGAATACACCTTTGTGTCGAAAATATCAAGTGTTACCAATGACTTGTTTGCCTCATCGATTCCAAACAGAATTCCATTCTCTGATGACATTTCATACGACGTAAACGGATAGAATGATGCAAGACCTTCGGTCAAGACGTTTTGCTTTGTGATATTAAAAATATTCTTTTCAAGATTACAAAACGGCAAATATGAGAAGAAAGCATCCTCTTGCATATTTAGTAAAGTGTTAATTCTAAACTCGTCAGATTTTAGCCTTTTCTCTACTGCTCTCATTTTCTCTTCCCAGCCCTCATATGTTCTTGCAGTAACATAAATAATGGTATTTACCCAAAAGAAGTCTTGTCCGTTTTTTAGACCTTCTTGCAAGTATTTACTTGATTGAACAGCTCCAAATAAACTATCAAGACTATCTGATTCGTCTCCTTGTTCTCTTGCATCTTCAAGACGTAATCTTTTAAACTTACTTGTCCTGTAAATTTTACTTCTGATGTTATCTCTGTTTTCCTTTAAAACATGGATGTCAACATCAATTCCTTCCCCAAGATTTGTAAGCATACTTATCCAAGTATCTGGCACGTCAGTTAAATAGCCATTTGAGGCAATCGCTATCGCTGTCATGTAAACGCCATCACACACCACATATCTGTTGTCTGTAAAATCCAAAACACTCGGAGATATATATTCTCGCAATTTGATATTGTTTGTATCTGTATTTTTCACGCTTGCATTCAGCCAGTTGTCTTCAAAGTCTTCAGCGTGGATTTCAAATGGTATTTCAGTTGATAGATTTCTGTTGAGTATCGTATAAAGTATTTCTATCTGATTCTGCGATGGAGACTCTGACAAATCATAAACTTTATTACCACAACGACCAAGGTAAGTTTTAGCATCATTTTCTGCTTCTTCTAACTGCTTTCGTGCTGCATCAAAATCATGTGCCGACAATCTTGTTTCCGGGATGTATTCAATAATCATGTAGAATGTTCTAGCTATTGATTCGCCCTGTGCAGTCTGAGCTATAAACTTCATCTGATCGTCATAAAATGCTAACGCTTCTTCTGATGTTTCCTGTGCCTTGTCCATGTTAATAATGTTTAACATCTTTCTTATTGGACTTTGTTTTGAAATACATTTAATTTGAAATTTTGACGGACATACTCTAAGATACTTTGTAAACTCAGATATAATTAGTTCTTTTTGGTTTTCTTCTTTTAGTCTGTAGTTCACAGGTGCAATCTGCAGTATTTTTAAAAATCTTCCGTCTGTAGTTTCTATGATGCCTTGCTTAATGTTCTTTAGCGGAATGTATTCCGATGCTAACGTATAAGGGATTTGTTCGTCATCGATACTTGAATACTCTCTTTTCTCATCCGTGTTTACAGTTTCTTTGATTTCCTCAATCCTGTTTTTTAGTTTATCCAGAAGAGAACTGTCTTTTTGCGTTTGTGTTTTTAATCTCGCTTTGCTGTTGGAAAGCTGTTTTTTTGCTTCTTTCAGTTTTTTCTTATCACTGCTTGCCACCTTTACTCTCCTTTCCCAACTTTTGATTTTTGAGCATTATAGCCTTGTTTTTCTCCCTTATGTATTCTTGAGTCGGAATGGTTAGAACTCTTCTTCTACGCAGGAATCTAATGTAATTAAATAGAGCCTGAGTTAGACTTTGCCCTCCGATTCCATGCCACGAAACAAAAGATAATGGAATTAGCCCTATTGTTGAGTACACGTTGCCTCTAACAGACAGATTAAGCGCTGCAATACAGCCCATATATAATCCGTCTAATATTACTAATTCAATTATGTTTCTAACTTTTCCATCCATAGAATTGTAATTACTAGGAATAGTTTTTGTTTTCATAAGTACCTCCTTTGCTAATGTCTTTGTAAACTATAAACCTGACATCTAACCACATAAGGGTACTTTTTTAAAAAAATAACGCCACCAAGTATTTTTTAATACTTGTTAGCGTTATAGCTTTTGTTATTGTTTCAGTTACTTCTTTTTCTTAGATTTTGAGTTTTCTTTTGTTGTTTCCTCTTGCTTTTTTTTAGTTTTCTTCTCTTCTTTCTTTGATTTATCTTCAGTCACGATTCTATACGCTTTATAGATTTTTCTACCTACTACGTTGTAATAACCAACAGGACTACCAGCTTCAACTACTTTTCCGTCTCCATAATAAACTGCGACATGACCTATGTTATGTGCGTGTGATGTATTGCTGCTAGCTCCAGTATTAAAGAAAATAACATCCCCCGGCTTTAATTTACTTGTGTCAATGACAGAATTACCTGTTCCTGTGTTGCTTACGCCATCTACGACAGGATAATTATTATCAGCAAGATATTTTTCCTGTCCATCTGATATGGTATTTCCGCCAAAATCAAATCCCATACCGTAATAGTAAGCACAGTATACTAATTCAGAACAGTCATATGTACTTTTATATTTTTGTGCCTTGTTACTAATATCGCCACCTCTTCCATAAGGCTTTCCGATGACATATTTTGAAGATAGATATTGCATTACGGCTGTTAAATCTCCGCTTACACCTTTTAAATCCATCATATCCTTCATTTCTTGGCAAAACTCATATGTAGTAGTATATCTGCTTATGTAATCCCCTAATACTCCGTTATTTAGAGTTGCTTTGTGAAGTTCATCCAGCGTAAAACCTTTCTGTAAAGAAGATATTATAATGCCTGTTTGTTTAGGTGATTGATGATACATAACCGCGTAGTATACTTGACACTTTATATCTGTAATACCAAGTGCTATTGCCTGCTTTACATATACAGATGCGTCTTCTGCCATTTGGTTCTTTTGTTCATGTATTCCATAATCAGTTTTTAATAATTTCCTAAGCATAACGCAATCTGATTCTGGTGCAACGTATTGAGTTTTTACCCAATCACTTTTGCTTTTAATTGTTTTATACAAGCTATCGCTAATAATTCCTAAAGCTTCATCTTTATGGTTTTCCACAATGCGACGTAATAATCTATGTGCCCTTTCACCGTAAAACTGATATGCCCCAACCGTCATTGTTACTTCGCCACCACATCTTGGACCGTGAGCATCACCCCAGTTGCCACTTTCAACTTTTGCAAGGATTGTTGCGATAGACATACATATATCCCCATCTGAAAAAACACCGCCTGTATCTACGTAGGATTTGTCATCTATCCCGATAATTAATTTGCTGAAATCAACTGCATCATTGAGTCCTGTTAGCTTTTTTCCTTCTTTTGAGCCACCAATTTGCTTGTCTTTATTATCTCTTATGTAAGTCAACAGATGTACGGCTTCTCTTAAAGCATCACTGTTTTCAAAGCCATAAGCCACTCTATAATCAGAATCGCCATATTTTGATATATCTGGATAGTAAGTATATATTTCAATTACTACGCTTGTAATATTACCGGCATCATCCTTTTTTTCATTTACTTCGTAATTAAGGAATGAATGATCATTGTAGGATAATTCAAGAGTTCTTTCTCCTTTCAGAGTTCCATCAAAGAGAACGAAAAGAGGATTTGTTTCTTTTGATTTAATATAATTCAGTATTTTTCCTTTAACTTCAGATGTTTTTAATGATAGTATAGATAAATCATCCCATTTAGTATCCTTTGAAGAGTTCAGTTTATAACTTTTATCTACATCTATCTTATCAAGAGGGTTTTCGGGCTTTGTTTTTCCTTCATCCTTTGATACCACCTGTCCATCATAATATTCCTTGTCCCAACTAAATTTGACCAAACTTTTCAAGTAACTGTTTTTCCCGCTTCCTTTAGTCATATCGTCAATGCCGGAAACGTTAAATGTAATATTGCTTGAAACAATATCACCATCGCTATCTATAGACAATTCATTGCGTATAGGTACGTTAAAGTATACATCTGCTGTATCATCGCTGTACTGTGCTTTTATTTCTGCTTTGTAATAAACTTTAGCAGTAAAAGTATCGTCTTGTGGTCTACCAAATGTAGATGTCGGATTATTATACATATCTAAAGACGCTTGCTTGCACGCTTCTATTTCTGCTTCAGTTTTCACTTCTTTTGTTCCAGTGTAATTATCTTTATACTGGAAAGGCGATATTTCTTTAATACTCAACTTGTTGATATTTATTTCGCCACATAGTGAACCGGACATTAAACTACCTGCTTGCCCGCCGGATATTGTGTATTCTTCTTCTAATTCGTAATCAAGGGAAGAACCTGTTGCCATTGCATAAAAAGATCTCTGCAAAAAAGCAATTCGTTTTTGTTTCATTTCTTTTGAATTGTCATCCGACAAAAAGAAATCCATTACATATTCTCTGTTTGGATAAACATAATAAATTTCTTTGGCAAAGTACTCAGCAAAGTTATCTAACCAACTCTCTATATTCGTGTTAAGTATTGACTGACCATTCTTTTTTTCTCTTTTACCTACAGTATTAACGTTTTTTGGTGTCATCATATACTTTTCGTAATTTGTTTTCTTACCATCCTTGCTCTTTTTATTCCACCAATTATACAGGTAAATATCATCAACTCCATAAGATGTAAACTGAGTATCTTCTGTTCCTGTTACATAAAAGTATTTTGAAATAGGTGTGTATCTGTAATTCTGGTCTGAGTGGTCAATAGCAAGATTCCAAAAGCTCTCAAACCAGGAATCAATCTTTTCCATCTTGTATCCTAGCATTACACCTTGTGAAAAATACACTTTTCCAAGAGCATCCATATCGTCTTCAGCTTTTCCTTGCCAAAAATAATTTGTTACCGGATCACTGTCTGAATCTGAATAAAACGTACCCCAGTTTGTTTTTAAATACTGTTTATAGGTCATTTTCTCATAACCTTTATCTTTGGTGTGGGTACCATAAAACATACAATTTTCGGACGGACCAAAACCACCGCTTGTTGCTTTTTTCCCATCTGACGATGCAGGTAGCATAAATCTTCTCCATCCGCTTCCAGTGTCGGTTCGCCAGTTCGGAAGTCCCGGAACTTCATCAGCTTCGAAAGGAAAGTAATATTTTGCCGGTCCTTCATACTCTGAATGCTTTGCCATCGCCCAGTGGTAATAATACGGTATTACAAAATATGAGTTATTAATCCATGTTTCAAAATTTAACGTTCCTTTTAAATCTTCATTGATATCTACGTTATCCTTGTCTTCGTCTCTGTTTTTTTTCAAGTATCCCGATGCTTTTCCGTAGCCTTTTAAATATTCGTCATTGATTTTGATTTTGTCTAAAGGAACTCCGCTATCTATGTATTTCTGAACTGTTTCCAAAACAGAAGTTCCCTTATAAGTTACGTCTTCATATTTCTTCTTTTTTCCACCATCACTGTCCTTGATTTCTTTTCTGACATCTTCTCTGTTCGTAATCTCGTTTCCGTCTTTATCGTATGCTTTCACCCAAGAGGCTTTTTGACCTTGAACCCCAATGAAGTTACCTTGCAATTCGGCTTGTGTATAAGCTGGTGTACCACCATACACCAGCTTAGTATAACCGTTATCAAATTCAGATTCACAAACAAAAGAAATAAACTCTGGGGAATGAACGTATTCATTTACTCTTGCTTCGAACTTCTCATAATTCTCCTGTAAAAACAAACGTACAAGTTCTGGATTTTCCTGTTTGTACTGATTGACACTAAATACTGCACCAAATAGATTTACAATTAATATTGTTACCATCGCCAAGCAAATAATAGGAACAATTAACTCAGCGATTACGCCTGCGAGAACAGTACATATCCATTTGACAGCGGAAATTACAGCCTTAACAGATGTTTGAATAGTTTTCTTTTGAGCCATTTGCTTAACCTTATCTTTAGCTGCTTTTTTGGCTCTTTTTTTCACTTCCTGTTTGGCTCTGTTTTTTACTTCATTACCAACTCTGGAGGGTTCTTTATCATATGCATCTTCTACAACTGCCATAGTATACCTCCTTATGCTCTAAACTTTTGTATTGTTGGTTTCTTTCTATCACCCATATATTTTTCAATATGGATGTAATGCTTACCGTCAGGCGTGTAACCTTCGCAATTATTTCTATCTGACTTGTTTCTGTTTGTCATGCTTCTATGCTTTGCGATTTCGTCTTTGCTGATTTCATTGTTATCATATCTTGTAAACTTAACATACTTAGTTTCCCCGGTAGGCTTTCCTGTCTTGGAATCAACAATATGCTGTCTTGCAATACCTGTTGTTGTGCCATCTTTGTTATTGTAAAGAGTAGAGCAATATTCAAGCCTATCTACCGCTGCAATTCTTGCACCTGCCGGTAAATTAGTGTTAAATTTAGCCATATGTTCAACTCTTTCACCACTCTTGGCATTTAAAACCATTCCACTTCCGATACTCTGTGTCGTCTGATACTTAACGGATTTAGCGTTAGCATCTGTAGATTTGGCAAAATTATAGGTTGTTCCGTCACCAATGTTTACAAGATTTCCATTTTTACCAACTCTATACATATCTCCATCATTTGATGATGTCCATTCAGACACCTTAACACCTCCACGTCCGTCTGGTTTCACTGAATAAGCAGTAGTATTACTTGAATCAAGATCGCTTTCTCTAATTGCCACAGCACTACCATCTTCAGTCTTAGCCATGTACATACTTCCGTTTCCGTCTTCGGCAACAGAGATTGATGTTCCTCTTGGTGCTTCTTCAATACTTGTAAACGGAGATGACTCGGAATCTAATCCACTAACTCCTGACGTATCGATTGTGTCATCAGCATAAGAAAATCTTTCAGTTTGACTGTCTGCTGTTACGCTCGGATTATCTTTAAGATGCATCATTTCCTTACCGTCTACATTTTCTGTCTTAAAGCTTCCATCCTCGTTTCTTTCAAATTCATCTTCACTGTGAATCTGTCCATCAGAAGCCCTCATATATTCACCTGTTGCATCTGTAACAAAAGCATTATCATTATCTGTCTTTTTGAGCATTTGATTTGCTACTGGGTTTACAAGTTCGCCATCTTTATTAACTTTTGTAACTCCCTGCTCGAACGCTTTTCTGTCAGAGCTATTAGGAATCTGGCTTACCTCCTTAGTTTTGAAGTCAGGGTTTGATGAAGCTCCCTTTATTGAATCGAGTGCGGATTTTGTGCCTTCACGCATCATTGAGTGTTTAAGAGAACCAACAAATCCACCAACTTCTCTGCTAAGTCCAGAAACACTATCTGGAAGACCAACAGCGGAAAGTCCTAATTTTTCTATATATTTCTCTAAATCGTAAATCATCTTTAAAAACATTGTTGCTGCAAGAAAAGCAAAGACTGTTTTAATCAAATCGCTATCTCCTGCATAATGGAATGCCATATATATAACTTCAGTAGCCACACGCATAAACGCTGACGTTGCTATAAGCAGTATTGCGTAGCTCACAATCATTTTTAGCCATTCTCCGAAAATTCTTTGTGTTCCCTTTGCTGGTCCACATGCAAAACACACGGGAGCCATATATAACATCACAAGAAAAATAACAAATCTATAAACGAAACGGGAACATATTTTAAGGCATTTCCAAGCCATAATTAAAACCAAAATTGCATATACAATTAAATAAACACCTGAGTTTAAAAGGAAAATAGCAAATCCACCTTTATCTGTCGAAACATTTGATGATATTGCTTCTGCTAAACCTGTTTTTTTCACATCGCTTTTTTCAGATACCGTATATTCTGCTGTTTCTGAATCTGAATTGCTAGAAGCTGTAAATCCTGTAAAATTTTCTGTTGCTGTATGACCGTTAGCCAAACAGCTTTTGGCTTCACTTGTAATAGTTTTTTTATCTAAAGTGTTAAGACCGTTTTTCCCTCCTTTTTGGGTTTTACTATCTTCACTCGTTCCTATTTTTGACATTAAACTTGTCATTTCTAATACAATTCCCGACTCTGACTTACCATCAGTTGTGTATGCCGTTCCGCCTATTATATCTACGATACCGCTTGATACGGCAGCTGACGGGAAGGAAAAAATAATTAATGCCCCAAATATACATGCTCTAACTACTAATCTTATAGGATCATCATTCGTTGCGGAATATTTACCGAACATCGTCACTAATAATGCGTAAACAACCAATGTTCCCATTAATGCCAACGAAAACGGCTTTAAATAATTTGCTCCAAACTTATAAACTGGAGATAGTACACTTACAACAACATTGTCATCTGCCGACATAAATTGATCCATTGTGTTAAAAATTACACTAGCAATCAATTGTGCCACTTTGGCAAAACAATCAAAAATAAATTCGAGTATCCACTCAACGATACTCACAATCATATCCATCATGATAAATTCCTCCTAAAACTTAATCTTTTTTAATAATATCTGGCGTTCAAACCACATAAGGGTACATTTTAAAAAAGACCATAGAATACTCTATGGCCTAATAAAAATTCTTTATTTAATTAATAACTATTCTGAAATAGCGAAATCACCAATAAAGGACATTATTGCTGTAATCGACATAATTGCTACATAGCAGATTATGATTCGTTTTAGCCAATCCCAAGCTGTCTGAGTCGCTCTTTCATTTTTTGTAAACAGAAGTGTGAGCAAGCATATAACAACACACACACCCGCTGCGGCACTTGAGAAAATTACAAGATCTCCTCTAATGTCATTAAACAAATCTGTAAATTTTGTTGTTATTGAATACTTGGCACCATCTTTTTTTGCATAAGCTGTTGTTACTGTGTTTGAAATCATTAATCCCGGAATAGCAATAGCAGTAACGATTTTCGATAAGCTGTTTTTAATTTCTTTTATTTTCCCCATATCAAATCCTCCTTATTTATTTTTGTCTGAAAATAAAAAAAAGAGAAAGTAGTCCTTTCGAACTAATTTCTCTATCAATCTATTGCAATCATAACATCATTAATTTTAAATTGCAACTGCTTAAATTGCCTGTTTTTTGGCACTATCTTTCACTATCTTTCACTATGTTTCACTTTCTTTTTTATATCATATTGAAAAAAATTTTGGAATTATTTTTTTCGCGTTTACAAATTGCACTTTATACGTATTAAATACGCAAAACATACAATTTTAATTATTTTTTTCGAAAATGTACCCCTATGTGGCAATTCTTTAGGCTTATTATGTGAGCGGTGCATAAAAGATACATATTCATGTCTTTCACTATGGTAGTATCTCGACAAGTAAAGGGGGACATTAAATGGGATACAGATTTGATAAATCAATTTTAGATGAGATTGATAAAAAAAACAGCGATGGACGATATGTCATAAATAATTCCGTGAACAGTTACAACAGATATAACATAGGTTGTGCCAATACGATTATGATTCTGAAGCAATATTATCCGAACGTCGAAATCATTAATAATACCAACAATCTATCTTCTTTAGTTGTGCAATATTCAAAGCTAAAGGAACGTGAGGACATTATGAAACGGTTTGATGAGTTTTGTAAAACAAGAGCAAACTCTAATATTGGAATCGTGAATTTTGAAAACTATGTTTCATCTTTGTTATCCAGCGAAACGACATACATACCTAACCAAAGATTTCTAAACAAGGAATATGGTGATGCAATAACATTTTATCGGATGATCCAAGCCGCTAACGATTATTTTGTTCGGAATTATGACGAAAAAACAGCCGACCTTATAATTAATACTTTTAATGAAAAGTACGCTTCAAACACGTTAGAAGAAAAATTTATTGAAAACTTAGGCGTAGCATTATCTCAAGATACGTTGCATAAAAAAACTGCCAATAAGTATATACGTTTTGCAATTTATATGTACGACAAATTCTTCCACGATAGAGAGGCGAATCCATATTATTCGAGATTTATCGGATATATAAGTGAACAGTTGGAAAAACAAGGAGATATTTGAGAATGGTAAAACGAAGAAATCTAACAAACAAAGACTGCATTCTTCATCCTTCATGTTTTCACGAGAGTAGAGGAATTTATATTCTGAAAAACTATAATTCATTAGCAAAAGATTGCATTTCATTACTCTCTAAACTTGAAGATGATGACGATAATGAAATTTACGAATATGACAAAAAGAAGCTAGGTCGATATATGTGGAATGCTCTATGTGAAGCAACGTATCTTTTATCGATGTTAAATTCGTCAAGTTGCTTTAATTCATCAAAAAAGAATGGCGTTGATTACGTTGCTTTGGCAAAAGGTAAATATATCGACAATAAAGAGAACGACTTAGCTTACCTTGCTAATCGTTCCACGACTGATAGTGGTAAATACGCAACATCCACAATGGCTCGTGATCTTAGAACAATAGGCTGCATCATAGAGGATTTATTAGATAGGGAACCCTCATTGTTTAAACATTTAACATTATATATGGAGAATATAAGCATAAGTAATTAAAAAGGAGATTAAAGATTATGATTATTTCGATTGATTCAGGCAACAGAAACATTAAGACAGAGAATTTCGTATTTCCAACCTCTCTTTCAGAGTCAGATTTTGACTTAGGCGGATTAGGTAAGGATATTATGAAGTACAATGGCAAGTATTATTCCTTAGACGGAAAAAGAATTAGATACCTTCGTGACAAGACAATAGATGAACGATTCTTTATTTTAGCTCTTTTCGGAATTGCGAAGGAAATTGAGAAGAAAATTAACGACGGAAAGATTGCCGACTCTGATAAAATTAGCACAACAGTAACTCTTCTTAATGGTTTACCACCTAAGCATTTCGCAAACGCTGAAAAATTTAAGCAGTATTTTATCACTAAAGAACCTGTTGTGTTTACATTTAACGGGCGTTCTTATAGAATAAACATTAATGAAGCCGAAATTTTTCCACAGGCTTTCGCAATAGCTGCTCTGATGAAGAAAAAAGTCTATGAAGCGGATGAATTACTTATTGTTGATTTGGGTGGCAGAACACTTGATTATATGGTTCTTAGTAATGGTCGATATAACATGAGTGAATGTGAATCTTTAGACTCTGGAATTATTGATTTTTACAACGAGGTTCTGAATTTCTGTAATTCAAAGTTTGATATTAAATTTAAGGAAAGCCAGATTGATGCAATCTTAAAGGGAACATACAAGTTACCTGTTGATGATGAAGTTAAAGAGTATATTTGCAACGCAGCTACAAATTATTGTAATGAAATTGTTAATACCCTCAAGGAAGAAGTAGAAGGTTTCAGAGCGATGCCAATCGTTTTTGCAGGTGGAGGCTCAGTTATTTTGCAAAAATATTTTAAATCAAACCCATTACTTGTAAACGCAGAATACGTTGATGATGTCTGTGCAAATGCCAAAGGTTATAAAGCACTTTATAAAATTACTAAACGTAGAAGTAAAAAATAAGGGAGATTGTTATGGCAAAGAAGAATCCAGGAAGGTTTACGGTTCAGTTTAATTTGTCTTTCAGACGAGACCTACAGGCAATTAAAGTCTTGCAATCAGTTCCGGCAAGAGGAAAGGCTGCTCTTATAAGAGAAGCCCTTCTTTTGCTAAACGAAAGAGATCATCTGTGCGATACAAACGACTTAGATGATATTCTTGAAATGGTTAAAAATATGCCAGAACAAACAAAGACCACACCAAGTAAACCAAAGAAGAAAGAAGTAGTCGAAGAAGAATTTGATGAAAATGATGGAATTGTGTCATTAGAATACTATGATGACGACGATGAAGAAGGCGAAGATAGCGAATTTGACGATGTTTTTGCTGATACGTTAGGGGCGATGATGAACGGCAAATAAATTTATTAGGGAGATTTTACTATGAACGAAGAAAATGTAACTATGGCGTATGAAACCTCAAAGAAAAAATCACATGCTTTTACTAAGTTTGTTTTGATTGTAATAGCCGTATCTGGTATCGGTGTATTTACCTTTACTCGATTTTATGGTTTTGCCAGAGTATCTGGTGACTCAATGAACCCATCTTTAAAAAATGGTCAATTAGTAATGTATTCAACTAACACTGATGATATTCGACTGAGCGATTTTGTGATTTTTAAGAATGACAAGCAAACACATGGAGAAGTGTACATTAAAAGAGTTATTGCTCCACAGTGTACAGGAATTGGTTTTGTTGAAGATCCTAATCACTTCGGTAGCAAGCCTGGTTATTATTTAGGATACGATCATGAATTCTACAAAGATGGCTTATATGATTCTGCCGGTAAAAGATATGCAGATATTTTGCTCTTAGAACCTTACACTATTAATTATACGAAACTAATGCCTACTCAAGAAATTGAAGTAAAAAAAGGGTATATATATGTTGCTGGAGACAACAGAGATAACTCTACCGATTCAAGAGATTTCGGTCCGGTTGCAATCGATGATGTAATTGGTGTAGTTATAAAATAAGGCAAGGACAAGCTGTAAAAGGCTTGTCCTTTTTTATTAGATAAATAACACTAATGTTTATTTAATACGCATTAACACGCATTAAATACATATTAGCACGCATTAAAATAACATTAAGACGAAAACACAGGGAGGAAAATGAATGATTAAAGCATTGCTTATTGCAGAGAAACCAAGTTTAGCGCAAGCGATTAAAGAAGGTTACGCTAACTATCCAAACAAGAAATATGACATTACATATCTTGCATGCGCCGGTCATTTGATGGAAACGCTAAAGCCGGATGAATACTGTGCGGAATGGAAGAAGTGGGAATTAGATGTATTACCAATGATTCCCAAAAGGTTTCAATCCAAAGTTTCAAAAAATGGGTTTACAAGATATAAAGCAATTAAAGATGCACTTAAAACCAATTCCTATGACTTGGTTATCAATGCTGGTGATCCGGCTCGTGAGGGAGAACTGATTGTAGATGAAATTTTAAAAAGCTTAAACTGTAAACTGCCAGAACTCAGACTGTGGACTGAAGACTTAACTGTAAACGGAATTTGCAAAGCATTTGATAATTTGCTTCAACCACAAAACAATCTTAAAAAGGCTGCGTATCTAAGACAATGGAATGATTGGCTTATGGGAATGAACTGTTCAAGAGCTGCATCTTTATCTACAGGTTGCTCAATCTCGGTCGGAAGAGTAATGAGTGTTATCACAGCGATGGTTGTAAACAGAGATAAAGAGATAAAGAATTTTGTTCCGGAACCATATTATGAATGCACCTTAACGATTAAAACGGAAGACGGCAGCGAGTTTACAGGAAAACTTCTAAGAGAGCATAACGATTACAAGTTTAACTCTCAAGAAGAAATACAGGAACTAATGAATACAGCCACAGCTGAAGGGAAAGTTATAAAAATAGAGAATACTACAAAAAAGACGGAGCCACCTTTATTGTTGAATCTGACCGAATTGCAAAAAGAAGCATTCTCTGTTTATGGATATTCGCCAGATGTTGTTCTTAAAGCTGCTCAGTCGTTATATGAAAATAAATTACTATCATATCCAAGAACTGATTGCAGGTATATCTCAGAAAATGTTGCTTCCGAGCTGGACAATAATTTACGAGCCTTAGCAGAAATACCCGAATACAGTTCTGAAATATCAAGAATAATAAATGACGTGGAGACATTATCTAAAATCTGTAAACACAAAAACAAATATGTAGACAATTCTAAACTTACAGACCATCACGCATTAATTACTACTGCAAAAAAGGCTCAGTTTACAGATTTAACAGATATAGAAGCCAATATTTATAAACTGGTAGCCAGAAGAGTAGTAGCACTGTTTATGCCAAATAAACTGTCTGCTAAAACTAAGGTAATTTGCTCGTTTGGAGATATTACAACCTTATCTGAAGGGCAGAGTGTTATACAGGAAGGTTATTCAAAAGTAATCCCAGATAATACATCAGAGAAATTCCTTCCAAAATTAAATGACGATGATCCTGTGGATATAGTCGGTGTTGAAGGAAACATTCTTTATACTAAACCTAAGAGTCATTATAACTTTAAAACTCTTTTGGAAGATATGGAGAATTGCGGTAAATTTGCAATGAACAAAGACAATGCCAAAATGCTAAAAAATGCTAGTGGAATAGGGCAGTCCTCCACGAGAGATAGCATCATAAAGAAGGTAATCAGTTTGAATTATATTGCAGAAGTCGGAAAGGGTAAGAAATCGCATTTAGAGGCAACGCCTGAAGGGAATTATATTGCAGAGGTTTTATCAGGAACAGAACTTGTAAACGTGGATACCACAGCAGTAATGGAAGGTAAGTTGGCAGCTGTTGAACGGGGCGAATATGATGCTAATACATATTATCTTGAAATGATCGATGATATAAAGCGTTTAACAGAGCAGTTAAAGGGATTACCAAAAGCTTCAGACGATAATCCTTTGAAAAAGAACAACAAATACGCTAAAAAATCTCAATCTGTAAACACGGATTTACTATGTCCGATTTGCGGTAAGCAGATAATGGAATCTGATAAAGGATTTTACTGTTCTGGTTGGAAAGAAAAGTCATGCAAATACTATTTAGGCAAAGAAGTTTTTGGAGTAAAGCTCAGTTTACAAGATTTTAAGACTCTTTTAGCAGGTGGACAGATAAATCGAAGATTTACATGGAAATCTGGAAAGAAGAGTAATGCATTGTTAAGTATTAAGGATAATAAATACAAATTTGACTTTATATAAAAAAACGGGGCAACCGGGTATTGGGTTTCGGTTGCCCTGGAGCGATCCACTAGAATGAATCACTATAGTGTTATGGAATAATCTTATCACTACAAATATTTTTTGTAAACAAAAAACAGCGTCCAATCACAAAGTGAATGGACACCGTTTTTTTATAATAATTTTCTATCACAAGCCAGAAAGGAGTTCTAGCGTGTATAGCTTTTCAAGATACGCGAGAAATGTATCGTGTACCTAAATATTAGTATAAATGCATGGCTTCGTCAATATTTTTTGATTTATCTTTCAGAGCTTTTTATAAGGATTTATACGGAATTGGAATGGATTATAAGGAATAATCGGCACAAGCTTCTCGTATTAATGCAGAAGTAATATGGATTAGAATGGAATATATTCATATTTTCGGAAGTAAATCTCTATATTATGTCATTAAAGTAGTGGTAACAAAAAAGTATTGTATGTCCCTGTATATAAAAATCGCTTTCACTGCGTGAAATGTCTCTTTCACGTCGTAAAAGGCATTTTAAAACATTATATGTATAAAAATATGTGTTTTGGAGTTCAAAAGGAAGGGTTTGATGCCTTGTAATTTATATAATATTTATATCAATACATTTGAAAGGAGTCACTGTTCTACAGTTTAATTCCGCGTTATTCTTGTAGACTCTGAAAAGAAAATTATGATTACAGAAACTTTAAAAAACGAAAACACCTTAGAGGGATTAATAGACTTGCTTCCGGATTTCTGTAGAGATTTCTTTGTTGGAACATCCACTGTAAATACGCAGAGAACTCAGATCAGATATGCCTACAACTTAAAACTATTCTTCGATTATCTAAAGAATGAACTTGAGGCTGAAACAATCGATGCTGCTTATATGAATAGCCTCACACCTAAAGATATTGAAGAATATATCTTTTACGTATCAAAGTATAAAGATAAAGACGGCAATATTAGAACAAATAATTCAGTCACCAAGAGCAATAAATTATCTTCTATTAGAGCTTTATATAAATACTTGTACTCTCATGGAATTGTCGAAAACAATCCTGCTTTACTTGTAAACACACCTAAGCAGAGAAAAAAAGAGATTACTACTCTTGATCCGGATGAAATCGTAAAGATAATTGACAAAATAAACAGTGGAAACGGCTTATCAAAAAAGCAGCTTAAATTTGCAAATAAAACCAGGTACCGTGATATTGCAATTTTTGTTCTACTTCTTACCACAGGAATGCGTGTATCTGAACTTGTCGGTATCAATATGGATGACATTAGTTTTGAATCGTGCGAAATTCGCATTTTAAGGAAAGGTTTAAAAGAACAGATAATTTATATGTCTGATGAAGCGGAAAAGGCTTTAAAGGACTATATAGAGATTGAGAGACCGGTTTTAACAAGTAACAGGAAAGACTTAACTGCTCTTTTTATCTCATTGAAACATCAACGTATTTCCGTAAGGGCTGTTGAAAATATGGTAAGCAAGTTTACAACTTCTGACGTTACCGTAAAACACATTACGCCTCACAAATTAAGAAGTACGTTTGGAACTGCTCTCTATAACGAAACGGGGGATATTTATATTACAGCAACAGCATTAGGACACGAATCTGTAAACACGACTGCCAAGTATTACAGCAAGGTAGATAAAGAACGTGTACGTGCGGCCAGAAATGTTGTAAAAATCAAAGAAGATTAGAAATGGAGAACGATTATGATTAGTATTTTTGAGGAGATTATTTGCTACTCTATAAGTTTTGCATTTGTACTACTTGCTCTGTTTACAAATTCCATGACTTATACTGGTATTTTTGCCACTGCTTCACTTCTTTTTCATCCTTTACTTGTAAACACGGTAATGCTTTACGCTGAATGCTATAAATATAACCAGTACATAAAAGATTACAGATGCAATCTGTTAGAGCAAAACAATCCGGTTCGGACTGAACTGACGGAATTTATGATTGATTATCTGAACAAGAAAAAATAGACAAAAAAAAGAGGCTCAATCCAAGCCTCTTTAAATTTCTGCCAATGTCTTTGGCGTCATATGTGTAATAAATTTCAACCTCTTCAGGTCAATCTCTCCATTCAAGTATCTTAAATATGTTCTATAATTTGTCTTCATCTTCTCCTGTTCTTTAACATAGAATGCACCATATCTTGTTAGAAATGGGAAAAGTTTTTCGTGATCGTAGTAATCAAGTCTTCCAAGTTCAATTAATCCTTTAAACTCAAGGTAATGTTCTTCAAAAGATGCGAGATAACTTCTTACTGTTTTATTTGTAATGTCAAACTTCTTTGCAGTCTTATCTACATTTTGGTCGTGATCTATATGATATAAGAATACTTCTCTCATAAAATCATATCTATCGCCAAAGAATTTTTCGATTTCATGACTGATTATCTCTTCTTGAGTCAACAATCTCCTCTCCTGCGTTCTAGTAAGTTTAATTGCTACGTCTGGTTTGATACCATAACAAACTGATAATAATAATGCTGCACTTCCTTCAATGTTCTTATTCATATAAATTCCTCCTTTCATTGTAGAATATGCTATAATATATATGTCGGTATATACTTCTTAATTCGAATTATAGTATATGTCGGCATATATTGCAATACCTATTTTAAAATTTTGTTATTTTAATTATATATATATTGGTATATACTAAAATTATATTAGCAAACGGAGGCATTTCATATGGGAAATACTTATACAAAAGCTCAGGCAAAAGCGTCAAAAAAATATGTTTCCAATTTTTCAAAACTAACTATTTTAGTTACTCCCGAATTGAAAGAAACGATAGTTAATCATTGTAAAGATAACAATGTTAGTATGACCGCTTTTGTTATTGACGCAATAGAATCCAAACTTAAAGAACAAGCCACACAGTAAATCGTGTGGCTTGTTTTGTTTCTTTCTTATTTTCCAAACATAATATCTTCATGAATATCACTAAGAGTTTTGAGAATTTTCTCTAATTCTCCTGCAAAGTATTCATTCTGACTTTTAAATTTCTCATCTATTGCCTTGTACAAGCAGTTTACTCCATCAACAAATTTCTTTTCTGATACAGTTCCCTCTGATGCCTCGGCTTCAGTATTTCCAATTCCTGTTCCTACTGAGCCTCTTAATTCAAGTGCGTATATAGTCTTCATACGCTCGATGTATTCTTGGCTTTCTCTAAACAAAGTTCTTGCATCTTCATAAGATAATCTAATATCTGCTTTCTGATCACAGACATAGGTGTTCTTTGTAAAAGATGTCATTCCCTTGTCGTTTACGTTGCATTTAGCTCTACCATTTTCTATTCTAATGTAAATAGGATACTTAGATGGTGAGCCGTCTTGCATTTTAGCCTGTCTTGAAATCATAATTCTTTTAACCGGCGAAAGCCCCTTATCATCTGGCGAATTAAATATTCTGTCATATGATTTAGTAAAATCTCCTGCAAATCCCATCATAAAATTGAACTCTGCAATCTCATTTACCGTGAAGTTAAACTTTGCCGTTACCGAACCACCTTTGTCTTTATTTGTGTAATCACAAATTGTAATACACAATTTTGACTTATCTGTAAGTGGTCGTCTCCAATTATCTGATTTTTCAAGCTTATCTGATACATCTAACTTTCTGTTATTTCCATCAAGAATAGTTACTCTTTTATCTTCATAATTTGTATTTGTTGTATTGCTCATATTAATCCTTCCTTTCTTTTCTAACAATTACATTCATCTTCTGAAATTGTTATTACATTGCGTTCTCTTTCATCACATACCCAGTCACCGTAATCACCTCTGACAAGGCAAGCACAGTCCTGGCATCTCTCCATTCTTTCTTTTTTGCATTTGTAATCTTCAGCTTTTCCACCATCAACAATAACTCTAATTCTATCAAGTGCTTGATGGTATCCTGCTTGTGCAAGTTGTGTAATCATAACATCGCCAAACAAAGAACTCATCTTGCGTCTAATAGACTCGATGTCGTCTTCAGCAGCGATTATTTCTTTAACTTTTTCGATTGCAAGATTGTATCCAGCCTGCATATCTGTGCTAAACATCATATAATCTGATATCTTTTCAATTTCATTTAATATTCTTTCTCTTTCTTTCATCACTTCATTCTCCTTTCTTAATCGCCAATAATTTCTTCAGATAAAGAAACCCAATGTCTGTAATTTTCTCTGATCTGAAAGTTACAGTCTGGTCCAATTTCTTTACTTTTGATTAAATCTCCATTGTCACAAAGAATAGCATCACCATTGTCCAACATAATTGCACCAATTTCTTTATCCATAAGTTTGTCATAGATTCTTGCTTGCTTTGTTTGTTTTCCAATGATGTCCTTTCTTTCCGTTTTTATAACTACTTCGTACTGATCGTCCAAGTCTAAATCATGAATTACATTTTCATGGTCTGTAATCCACAAAGAATTATCTTCTACTTTGTAATGCATTTTCATTACTTCTAGTTCACGGAACCGTTTTCCTTGGGCGAAAATAATTGCTTTTAATCCTTTTTTCATTCTTTCATTCTCCTTTATTTATAAATGTACTTCTATCCGATTTTTACATAATGTGGTACTCCCATAGGGTAATACCATGCAAAAACTCCTTTTTCGCCAAACCATCCTTCAAAAGAAATGTATCTAACATCTTGAATATTCAGTTTTCTATACATTTCCTCATGTTTCAAATCAAATCCACATTTAATTTGAATTTCCATATTTTCGATAATATCTTTGGCTTCTGGATGATTTGTAAAATACTTTCTTACTGCTTTTCCTTCTAACATTACTTATCTCTCCTTTCAAAAAAGGATAATCCGTGTTTACAGATTATCCTTTCATAATTACACATTCATAAAGTTTTCAACCAGACGAACCATTGTCTTTGGCAATCTCTTTAAGTCCGACATGTCTAAGAATCCATCACCGTAAATAGCTTTAATGTATTCCTTGTCATCATCGATTGCAGCTGCAAACAATTCAACGCCTCTCTGTTTGAGTTTCTTCTTAATTGCCTTTAAATCCTGTTTTGCACATTCACCTCTGTAACCATCGGCATTAGGCTGACCATCTGATATTAAAATCAATAATTTCTTTTCTTCTGGTCTTTTAAGAAGATGTTCTCCGCAGTATTGCAATGCAGCTCCATCTCTATTACAGCCACTTGCTCTAATCTGCATCAAACGGAATCGATCCATTCCATCAATGTCATCAAAATCTCTGTAGATGTCATAATGTACTCTTCCCGACCAATGATGACCAGCAATATGTACAGGTATTTTAAAGTTTCTACAGAAATCTTCCAAAATAACAGCCATTCGAGTAGCTTCAACAAGTTTTCTACCATGCATAGAACCAGATTCATCAATCAGCACAGCGACTGCAAGATTAGTTTCTGACGGAATATTCTTTTTGTAAAAGACTTTCTGTTGACGGTCGTAAAGATTGTTTTTGTCCAATCCCTTTCCGAGCCATTGTCTTCTACTAATTTCGTCAGGCTTTTTCTTTAAAGTTTCTTCCAGTGCCTTTTGCAAAGCTTTCGAGTATTTAAGTGCTTCTTTTTGCCGATTATATTCTTCGATGTCATTATCGCTTACACTTTCATGACGACCTATACTAAAATTTACGCCCACATGATTATTTGTAAACGGAACATCTGCTACTTCTCTAGCAAGTTCACGCCTATTTTCCTCTAAAAGTTCTCGGTTTACAGATTCTTCGGCACAATCATTGATTGATTTTTCGATTTTTGAACCAATACCATCGGAAGTCGAAAACACCTTACTTTCGTAATCTATTTTTCCTCCCTGGTCAAGTTCTCCATCTGCCGAGCCTTCAGTTTCCGCAAATCGCGGGGAATTTTCAAGCATATTAGCTATTTCGGTTCTTCCCTCGCTGGCTTCATTTGATAGAACTTCTTTTTCTTCTTCTTTCGCATTTTCGTCAGTCTTGCCTGTACCACCTTTTTCTTCAGAGCCGTTTTCTTCTTCCTCTTTTTTGGCTTTTTCACCTCTAAAGTGTTTTGAAGTTCTAGCTTCATCATTAGAATTAGATGATTGTTTTGTCTGCTGTTCTAATTGACTGGATAATTGCTTTTCAATCTCTTTATCCATCTCTTTTTGTTTTGATGTCTGATTTGATTGATTAGAACTTGAATCAGGCTTAGAATTGCCATTATTTGGCTCATTTTCGCCTTTTTCAGTCTTCTGCCTATTAGAACTACCTTTTTCTTCTTCTGACTGCTTATTTTGCGAATTTGGCTGTTCGTTTTGTTGTTCGTTTTGTTGTTCGTTCTGCCTTGACTCTTCTTCTTTCTTTTTTTCTTCCTGTTCTTCGATTTCATCTTGAATCAACTGCCACATACTTAGCATTATGTTTGTAGAAGCAATAATTCTACCCCAAACATTGTCGTTACTAATTCCGGCATCGATAAATGCTTTTGCATCATCCAAAGCCTGTGTGTGAACTGTTTCATACTGATGAGGGTTTGGAATAAGCCCTGATGAAGCATAGCAAAGAATTAAATTCATTGTAATCGCAATATTGTCATACTCTGAATCAATCATTCTTTTTAATGTCGGACACTCATCGAGCATTTTTACACGATTGTTTCTCAGACAGTCAGCAACGGTTCCCGAATATTCTGCACTTACCTTGTTTTCCATCCATACATCTTCGATGATATTCATAATGTTATGAAATATTAGTCCGATATAATTTCTGTAAACAGGACGTATTTCCAAGAAATATTCTAAACTGTCTTTTTCAGCTCTTAACGCTGCATCCGGTCTGACATCTAGTTTGCCCTCCTTCACTATTCGCTCCTCATAATCACGATTAGTATCAAAGTCCGTATAAATAATATGCCCTACTTCATGATAGAACAGTCCTAAAGTGCTCATTACTTTTAACTTAAAAGTATTAAACCCCTTTTGTATAGGACTATTCCAGTTAATCATAACCTTCTTTCCGTCTGTACAAGCTGTCGCGTCTCCATAATCCGAGACTTCAATACATCCCTTTTTTTGGCATCTGGTCATAAATTTAAACATATGATCCAGATGTTCCCTAAAGGAATTTGACTGAAAATAATCTTTTTCAGTCATTTGTGCTTTAGCTTCAGCTATAAGCTTTGCTTTGTTTCTTTTCATTTGTTTCACTCCTTTCACATAACGCAAAAAAGACGCACCATAGGCACGTCTTTCTTGATAAATAAATTATTATAAAAAAAATAAGACTGCTAGAGTCACTCAATTAAATAATTGCATTTGCCTCTATCAATCTCTAATAGATATTTTACTCTAGTTTACAATTTAAGTCAATGAAAAAGCCCCCACTTTTTAATGAGGGCCTCTTTCTTTCTGTTAATTCTTTTAGATTATAGTTTCAACATTTTTGGCAAATTAGATAAAGGATAGCAGATTTTATTTCCAACCTTCACAAATGAATCCATAGCATAAGGACAATCTTTAACGATTTCCTTCACTACAATCATCATATAAAGTTCGTCAACAGTGACAACTTCACCCTTAAACAGGTAATCATAATCATCTATCATAAAATTTGCCCCAATATAGTTACTTCTAATTCTATTAATATCCATTTTAAATCCTCCTAACTCCATTCTACGTTTTCTGGTTTCGTGTTTACAAGTTCTTCGAGCGTAATGCCATAGCCGTTTAAAAGAGAGCCTATAACTTCAACAGTTACATCTCCATCTTCGTCTATCTCGCCTCTTACTCTGCTTTCAAAATCAATAATGTAAGTTTTTGCGAAATCCACGAGTTCATCTGGCTTAATGTAAATTGTTACATCTTCCCAATCATCCCAAAGCACCACAGCACTATCGTGTTTTAAAACATAATCCCAAAATTCCTTTAAAATTCTTTCTTTTAGTGCGCTCATAATTGCTCCTTTCTTGTTTCAATGAATTTCATTATCAATTCAGCTCTTTTTTTCTGAAAAAATCTGATATTCTCAGTTGATTCATCTATTAATTTTTTGAGAATTACAATTTTAAGTTCTTCTAATCTTTCAATATTATCGGTATAACAGTAATTTTCAAGAACTACGTTTACGTTATCTACCGGTACAAAATTTGTTGCTTTTGTATCGCTCCACGCAATCATAGGTACATTAACAAATTCTGTTAATTCGTAAGTGCTTGAATAAATATTAAACTTATATTCTCCATTCTCGTGATCTAAGCTAACTCGATATAACTCCTTAAATTGACTCATATTAGCTCCTTTCTAAATTACGTTTACGAATGATTCATCTTTCATATTATTCTCCATTCTTTGTATAGATTGCTTTTCTGCCATATGTAATTTTTGAAATGTGTTTACAGAATATTCTTTCTTTTCCATCATTCCATCTTCTACTAGCATCTAACTCATTCATTAATTTTTCTCCGTTTACAGTTGTGTTAAAGTTATAATCGCAGAATGAATCATTATCTTTAAGTTTCTCTAAAATCATTCTTGGTGCAAGTTTACCTTGCGCTTTTTTTCCATTTAATTCAAATTCAACGGTCAGATACTTTGCATCAATATTGTTTACTGATTTAGAAAGTCTTGCTTCCCAATCGCTTAAAATATCAGGACTTTTCATATACTTTTTAATTGCTTCTATCTCTGATTTTGTATCAATCCATATTTCACGTCTTTCTTCAAGATATTTCAAGATTTCATCTTCTAAACAAATTCGTCCACAAAGGTCATCTACAATATCCTGTTCATTTATAATTTCCGGGAACTGAATTATACTATATGGATTGGTAATTCCTTCCAACACATAATCTCTCGCCTTCTCTTTTATTTGATTTTCTCTTTTCTGAGGAATTTCATGTACAGGAAGACTGTCAATATATGTTGGAAATATTCTTTCTTTAAAATCCGTAATCTTTGTTCTTAATGCGAAAGCAAAATCTATAGCGTTTTCTGGGAGTTCAATATAATAACCACCAACTTTAAAACGATCTACAATGTAAACCATTTCTTCAGATACAATAGCTGCAATTTCAAGCTTGTTATTGATTTTTGAACTTATGCTATCATCACTATACCCACAAATTCCATATATAAATTTTGCCTTACCTACATTGTCCTGTACGTAATGGTAATTTGTTTTGTAATTATGTCTATCACTAGATGTAATATCAAATGAGCCTAAAGTAGATAGTGCCTTTTCCACAAATACATTGATTACTCTGTTATCTTTCATTTTAATAACCTCCTTTTTCTTTCTCTCTTTATCATAAATTCATTCTTTAATTTGAAAAAAACGAGAGTTGTAAACACAACCCTCGTTTCCTCTTATAAACTTAAATATGGAAAATAAACGATACGGTCTAATGCCATCTCGTCTTCACTTACTTCCACAATGGATAAATCAAAACCTTGCTCAGATAAATATGCTGACAATTCTGCCATAATATTATATTTGTCGCTCGGTTTACAGATATATCCAATACACTTTCTTCCAAACATAAACCTTCCAGAATAATCCGATACAAATTTTGCTTCGTGATAACATCTGTCTTTGAAAAAGGCTTCAATTTCTCTTGCTATATTCATAATTCATCACCACCTTACAATGTTTCCGGAATCTTTGAGTTAATCATATTTCTAAGGTCTTCCTTAGTTTCTGAATCTCCAGATATATGAGTGATGATTGTGCTTTCTGCAGCCTTTCTTGCATCGCCTGTGTACAACCACTTTTTAAACCAACCAGCAAATTCTCTGTAGCCAAATACAGCTCCTGAAATAAACTGCTCATGAACATAATTTTCAAGCTGAGAACGTGTTCTAGCCATCAAATTAGCCATTTTTCTTGCTTCTGGTAACTTTATATTATTTTCTTGCATAAGAGCCTTTGTGTCGCTTCTTGATAACACTCTGTTTACCATTTCCGCATCACTAAGCTCATCGAAGTCAATAATAGTAGTTGCTCTTGATTTCAGTGACTCGTTTAAGTCTCTACAACCTGCATAGTCCATGTTAGTTGTAAACACGATAATTGAGTTTGGATCAAGTTCAATTACGCTTCCGTCAACAAGTGTTGTTTTACCAGTTTCATCCAAAAGTGAATTAAGTGCCGGCAATACACCCGCATTAGCAATCAATGTTGGCTCAAGTATTTCTACAACACTAGGTTTTGAAACACCTTCAATCAACTGTGATTTCACAAGTTTGAAATCTTTCTCACTGTCTTTCTGTTTCTTACATAATGCGTTTACAATATGCATTAACGCTTCTCCCGGAGTAATTGCATCATCTACTTCTTTTCCTGTTAAAGCCTGAACTGTTCCTGCAGCATCAAATTCGAGTCCTAAACTAATATCTGTAGCCTCTTTTAAAGTTAAGTATTCTTTGTCAGAGTCCATATTAGGAACCATGTTGGACAACAAAGACGCTTCATCAGTACCATTAGAACAATTTAAGTATCTGTAAGGTAACTGTAATGCAGTTGCGAGGTTCTGTACTACTGTACTTTTACCCGTTCCGGCATCACCACGAAGAATAAAGATTCTTTCGTGTCCTTTCACGATAGCTTCGATTAAATCCTCTAACTGTTCTGTCACAAGTAAATCCTTGTTGTCTGGAATCAATTTAACTTCATTCGGATCATTAACGGTAATATATTTACCCTTTAAATCACCAATAATCTCGCCTACCAATTTAGTAATACTCTTCTTTTTAGCTTTACCTTCACAGAAAACGGTAAAATCTCCAACATTCGTTGTCGGATTATACAAGCCACTTTCGATAGATTGCTGAGCAATGTCGTTTCCTTTTGCCTGCGTTGTATTAAACAATAACGGCAATCTGGAATCTTCCATTAAATCCCATATCTTCTGCTGTAACTTATAAACCCAAATAACTGTTGAAGGTTTATCTTTTGGCTCTTTCAAAATGTTTCTAAGTAAATCGTGCAATTCAACAGCTTCGTCTGCACCACCCAAATCTTTAATCCACTTCTCATCCATATAACTAACGTTAAGAATTGTTACGAGAAGGGATAACCAGATTTCAGTACCATCACCGTCTTTTCCGTTGATTGCTCTGGCACCTTTAAACTGATTAGATACAGGTGACTTTGTACATCCATTTACTCTACCAGAACTTGGACTGTAAGCCGTGGCTATAATTTCGTTGCTAGCTTCATCCAAATATTCTGTTAAGACATAACTGACATTTCCGTTACTCTCCTGTAAACCGTAAGATACTAACTCCTTTGTCATTAAATCAATTGCTCTAAGGAATGATGGGTTAAGAATAATTTCTGTTGTCTTGTTTGATTCAAACCAATTATCCTCGATAACAATATTCTGACCATAAATTCCATACGTTTGACCTCTTTTTGGTCTTTTCTCGTACTCCTTAAAACATTCTGGAACACTTCCATTCAAAATTTTGCTGTTATTTAACATACTACGTACACTCATTGTATACACTCCTTTCTTTCTTAGAACACAAAAAAGGAGAGTCTATATAACTCTCCTTTTAAATGCTCAACTACTGTTTAGTTGTTTTCTTTCCAATTAACTAAAGTTAAATGGTAAACCTTCATCCTCTACGCCTTCCGGAATGGTCATAAAACCGTCACCTACTGGCTGTGGTGCTGACTGATTGTTCTGAGCCTGTGGCTGTGCCTGTGCGTTTGCATTACTGCTTGATTTACTTTCGGCAAATTCCTGATTTTCTACAACAACTTCTGTTGTATAGACCTGGTTTCCATTCTTGTCTGTGTAAGAACCCGTCTGGATTCTTCCTTCGACAACAATTTTTGTGCCCTGATGGAAATATTTTTCCGTAAACTCTCCGGTTTTTCCAAAGCAAACACATCTGATAAAATCTGCATTCTGCTGACCTTCCTGTGTTTTTCCTCTTCTGTCAACCGCTAAAGTATATCTGGCAATAGCCATCTGATTTCCATCTGCTCCATTACTGTAACGCACCTCTGGATCGCGGGTAAGTCTACCCATTAAAATTACTTTGTTCATTCTACATACCTCCTTTAATGAACCCGGACAAATAAGCACTATTTGTTTGCCCTATTGTGATAAAAAATTATAAAAAAATAAGACCGATAGTGCATTCAAAACATTAGCGCTTTTGCCTCTATCAATCTCTAATAAAGATTATACTTCTGTTTGTAACTTTAGTCAATTAAAAAAGGGACACAATTTCCTTTGAATGAAAATTGCGTCCTTTTTAATAGATTGTTTATTGTGCTTTTATCCTATTTTTGATGTATTATGATGTATTATTATATAAGTTTTAGGTGTCCTTTTTTGTGTCCTTTTTTCACAAGCCCCTCGCAAACCCTTTATTTATGGGCTTTATTGCTTGAGAGTTTTCACTGTTGGGAACAACAATACGTCTCTGATGGCCTGGCTGTCTGTTAATAACATTACCAGTCTGTCAATTCCGTATCCGATACCACCTGTAGGAGGCATACCGATTTCCAATGCATTTAAGAAGTCTTCATCTGTGTGTTCTGCTTCATCATCACCGGCTGCAAAAGCTTCTTCCTGTGCTGCGAAACGTTCTCTCTGATCGATTGGATCGTTAAGCTCTGAGTAAGCATTACACATTTCCCATGTATTGATGAATAACTCGAAACGCTCTACCTTTTCCGGATCTTCCGGTTTCTTCTTTGTTAATGGACTGATTGCAATTGGATGGTCCATAACAAAAGTAGGCTGAATTAAATTCTTTTCACAGAATTCTTCGAAGAAAAGGTTTACGATATCGCCCTTGCAGTGACGTTCTTCGAACTCTACATGATGTTCTTTTGCCAATGCCTTTGCTTCTTCATCAGTCTTTACTTCATCAAAGTCAATTCCTGTATATTTCTTAATACAATCATTCATTGTAATACGTTCGAATGGCTTGCCGAAGTCAATTTCAATTCCGTTGTAAGTAAACTTTGTGCTTCCCACAACTTTTTCAGCAAGATACTTGAACATTTCTTCTGTTAAGTCCATCATTCCGTAGTAGTCTGTATATGCCTGGTATAATTCCATCAATGTGAATTCCGGATTGTGTCTTGTATCAACACCTTCGTTACGGAATACACGTCCGATTTCGTATACTCTTTCCAAACCACCTACGATTAATCTCTTTAAGTATAATTCCAAAGAAATACGAAGTTTTACATCTTCGTCCAATGAATTGTAGTGTGTTTCAAATGGTCTTGCAGCAGCACCACCGGCATTATGTACCAACATCGGTGTTTCTACTTCCATGAAATCTTTTGCATCTAAGAAGTTACGGATTTCCTTAAGAATCTTTGAACGCTTGATGAATGTTTCCTTGGACTTCTGATCCATGATTAAGTCTACATATCTCTGACGATATTTTAAGTCAGCGTTTGTCATTCCGTGGAATTTTTCCGGTAAAATCTGCAAGCTCTTTGTAAGTAAAGTTACTTCTGTAGCATGGATGGAAATTTCTCCCATCTTTGTACGGAATACTTCACCCTTAATTCCTACGATATCACCGATATCCATTCTCTTGAATGCCTTATATTCATCAAATGGTTCTTCACCCAGGCTGTCTCTGGCAACGTAAACCTGAATGTTTCCATCTCTATCCTGAACATTACAGAAAGATGCTTTACCCATTACACGCTTTAACATAATACGACCTGCAATGCTGACAATCTGTCCTTCCATTGTGTCGAAGTTATCTTTGATTTCTGTACTATGATGTGTCACATCATACTTTGTAATCTGATATGGGTCCTTTCCGTTTTCCTGTAATTCAGCCAACTTATCACGACGCACCTTCAAAAGCTGCTTCAGGTTGGTTGGCTGTCCGTTGTTATTTTCCTGTGCCATAACAATACTCCTTATTCTTTTTATCTTAGAAATGACTCAGATAATCTTTCGAATATCTGAGTCGTTATGTTTCAATCGCTTATTTCTTAATTTCCAATACTTTGTATTTGTTTACTACTTCACCCATTTCTACTTCTACTTCATCGCCTACTTCGTGGCCGATTAATGCAGAACCAAGTGGAGATTCGTTGGAAATTTTTCCGTGAAGGCTGTTTGCCTGTGTTGAACCAACGATACTAAACTCTAAATCTTCATCATATTCAAAATCATGAATTTTAATATGACAACCAATGTTAATTTTTGTATCATCTACGTCTTCAGCACTTACGACTTCAACGTTTTTCAAAATCTTTTCAATCTCTTCAATTCTGGCTTCAATATCTCTCTGCTCATCTTTTGCTGCATCATACTCAGCATTTTCTGATAAGTCACCCTGAGCTCTTGCTTCTTTTAATTTCTGAGCAATGTCTTTTCTACGATTTACTTTTAAATCTTCTAACTCTGCTTCTAATTCCTGAAGTCCTTCGTGAGTCAGAATATTCTTCTTTGTGCTATCTGCCATTTTTCAATTCCTCCATAACTCGAGTTTTACACTTTATAATAGCCTACAACACCCCTATTTGTCAATGTTTTGGCACTTCTTTTCTCTTTATTATCCGATTACCTGCTGAATTTCATAGTCATTATTCACGATAACCATATTGGCTTTTTTTCCTTCTGCAATCGAGCCATACATGGATTCCATTCCGATTGCCTTCACAGGATTATAGGTTGCCGCACGAACCGCCAACTCTTCCGGCACTCCATACTTCATAGTATTCACCATACAATCAAAAATATTCGTTGCACTGGCAGCAATAGTTCCGTCTTCCAGTCTTGCCACGCCGTCATTCAAATATACCGTCTGTCCGCCAAGTTCATAAGCTCCGTTTTCCATTCCACAAGCCCTGCAACTATCACTGATTGTAATGATGCGGTCCGGACCAAACATCCGAAATGCCAGGCGAATCATTGCCGGGTTAATATGAAAGCCATCGCAAATCAGTTCTACCGTCATTCCCGGTGTTTCTGCCGCTGCAGCAATTGGTCCCGGAGCTCTATGCGTCAGTCCCGGCATAGCATTAAACATATGTGTCATATGACGCACTCCTGCTTTAATTCCAGCCACTGTTTCTTCATAATTTGCCATGGTATGTCCGATGGAAAATTTAATCTCATCCTTCATTTCACTGATACATTCCAATGCCCCTTCTTCTTCCGGTGCAATAGTTACCAGCTTGGTAAGACCCTTGGATGCCTGAATCAAATCTCTCAAGAATCCCTGGTCTGCACGATGCACAAATTTCGGATTTTGGGCACCCACGCGTTCCGGAGAAATGAATGGTCCTTCCAGATTAATTCCAATCAGTTCCGCCTCATCATCACCCTTCTCATGATTTGCTGCAACGTGAACGATTTCCATCAGTCTATCCTTAGGCAAAGTCATTGTCGCCGGGCAAATAGTAGTTACTCCCTTTGATTTCTGATAAGTCGCCATCGCTGTGATTGCTTCATCTGTCGCATCACAAAGATCGTAGTTCATACATCCGTGAAAATGAATATCCGTCAATCCCGGAATCACCTTCATTCCCGTAGCATCAATCACTTCTTCACCAATCTCCGGTTCAATCTCCGCGTCCGTAATTTTCTGAGTCACTCCGTCAATACACTTAATGTTCACTTCACGAAAATGAAAATCCTCCATATATACTAAACCGTTCTTAATAATCATTGTTAATTTCTCCTTCTCAACAAACTTATTTGCACTAATTGAGCCGATTTTCTCAGTTTCTGTGCACTTTTTTTCAGCCAGCTCACTGTGGTATGCACTAACTAGGCTACTTTCTTCATTTTCTATGCACTTTTTTTCAGCCGGCTCACTGCGGTATGCACTAACCTAGCTACTTTTTTCATTTTCTATGCACTTTTTTTCAGCCGGCTCACCGTGGTATGCACTAACTAGGCTACTTTCTTCATTTTCTATGCACTTTTTTTCAGCCGGCTCACTGCGGTATGCACTAACCAGGCTACTTTTTTCATTTTCTATGCAGTTTTTTATCAGATTAAACTCTCCTGATGCACCTCAACGGCGCTTTTCTCCATATTAGGTGCATCTGCCCTCAAGATTCACCTCTGCAACTGCACCTCAACGGCGCTTTTCTACGAATCGGGTGCACTTCACAAGAAAATTTGAATATTTCTTTGTGAATCTATAATTTAAGGGATATGTTTTCACACATCCCTTTTTCTTACAAATCTAATAATGCCAACGCTTCTTCGTCTCCTACTAAAGTCACGTCATTATGTAACTGAAGTACTGATGCCGGCACCTTCGGGGTAACCGGCCCGAAAAATGCATCTTTAACGATCTGTGCTTTTCCGCTTCCGTTTACTACCACGACAATTTTTCTTGCCTGCATAATAGACTTAATTCCCATCGTATAAGCTTCCTTTGGAACTTCATCAATTGTTTCAAAGAATCTGGAGTTCGCCTGAACGGTGCTTTCTGCCAGTTTCACGCAATGGGTCATTTTTTCAAATGCTTCATCCGGTTCGTTAAAACCGATGTGACCATTATTTCCTAATCCTAACAGCTGCATGTCTACGCCGCCGGAATTTAAAATAATGTTGTTGTAATCATTACATGCCTTTTCACTGTCCATTTCCAAGCCATCCGGCACGAATGTATTCTTAATATCAATGTTAATATGGTTAAAAAGATTCTGGTTCATGAAATAACGATAACTCTGATCGTTGTCCGGAGCCAGTCCTTTATATTCGTCTAAGTTGATTGTCTGAACTTCACTGAAATCTAAATCGCCTTTCTTATACCAGTCAATTAACTGTGCGTAAATTCCAAGTGGAGTGGAACCTGTCGCAAGTCCAAGTACACATTTGGGTTTCATAATAATCTGTGCTGAAATAATGTTTGCTGCCATTCTGCTCATGGACTGATAGTCCGGCGCTTTGATAATTCTCATTTTGGCCTCCTGTTTACTGATGTCTGTACTCTGAAGGAGCAACCCCCTCATAGTTTTTAAATATTCTTGAAAAATGTGCCACATCCACAAATCCAACCATATCTGCAACATCCTGTACCTTGTAAGCCGTTGTTCTAAGAAGCTTCTTTGCTTCGTCCACACGAATCTTGTTTACAATTTCAAAAAAGCCCCTACCGGTATACTGATTCAACAGTTTACTCAAATGCCAACTGCTGATATAACAATATTCTGAAACCTCTTTCAGAGACAATTTCATTTTGTAATTGTCGTAAAGGTATTCCAATGCTTTCTTTGCAATATAGTTGTTTGCTTCCGTTTCCTTAATCTTCGAGTCGGAATCCTGCTCTACTTCCGGTCGATTCTTAATAAAGTTTTCATACAGATATTTTTCTTTCTTGTCCGATACATTCCAAATCTTTCCTTCAAAATGCTGTTCAGAATCCTGTTCATTACTCAAGTTGTTTGTCATGCATTCGATGGCTTCATGGATTTCATCCATCTGTGATGGCTTTAATAAATATCTGCTAACCCCCAATTTAATAGCCTGCTGGGCATATTCAAAATTTCGATATCCTGTCAATAAACATACTTCTGTCTTTGGAAATTCCGACTTAATAGCCGCAACCATAGCCAATCCATCCATATTGTTCATGGATATATCCGAAAAAATTATATCGGGATGTAACTCCCTTACTAACTCTAACCCTTCCAAACCGTTTCCTGCGGTACCTACTACTTCACAGTTATATTCTTCCCATTTCACACTGATTCGTAATCCTTCGCAAATAATCGGTTCATCATCTACAATTATAACTTTATACATATGCACTCCTCATTTCTGTCACTATAGTCCGTTTTTGTCTGATACTATTATAATCTATTTTGACTACATAACGCAAAGAAGTTTTTCACTCAAATTGTAAAATTTCGACCCTTTTCAATTTTTCGACTCAACCCCTAAAAATATCGCCCGGCACTGAATACCGGGCGCATGCTTTTTAACCTTTTACTGCACCGACTGTCATTCCTTTAATAATATATTTCTGTAATAAAAGGTATACAATCAATACCGGGATAACAATTAATGTTACAGATGAGAACAACGCTCCGTAGTTCACACCTTCTTTTGATGCAATATTATTAAGCAGAACTGTAATTGCCCAGTCATCTGCTGTTCTTAAGAAGAACATCTGTGTAAACAGATCATTGTAACTCCATAAGAAACTGAACACACCAACGGTTACGAAAGACGGTTTACTCAGTGGCATAATTACCTTGAAGTAAATCTGGAAGATATTACATCCTTCCATGTATGCCGCTTCTTCCAACTCGATTGGCAATGTTTTGATGTAAGATGTCAGTACAATAATTGCAAAACACATATTTCCTGCAATCTGCAAAAGAATTACCGCCAGCATATTAAGTGCTGTGTCATTTTGTCCGGCAATGTTCCATGCAGTCAACAAACTTAAATTCGGAACAATTGTTGAGAATACAGGGAACATCATTCCTGCGTAAAGTACTGCGTTTAAGAATCCTTTGCCATGGAATTTATATCTGGACATAATGTATGCCGCCATTCCTGCAAAGAGGATTACTGCTACTGTTACTGTTCCTGAAATAATAATACTATGCATATATGCTCTTCCAATGTCATAACGTTCAAAGAGCATTTTGTAGTTGTCTAGCGAGAATAATTTACCTATTGGTAACGAGAATGAATCCCGATAAATTTGTTTTTTATCTTTAAAGGAATTCATGATGGACCAAACTAGTGGAAAGATTGTTGTCAGTGCCCATACACTTAAAATTGCATAGATAAAAATATTCGATATTTTAAATTTTCTTGTTTTCATATCTCTTTCCTTTCCTATGCATCATAATCTGAATTCTGTTTAAAGACATTGTTTACAAGGACTGATAAGACTACTCCGACAATTACAATCAGGATTGAAATTGCTGCTGCGTAATCGACATCACTTGTAGTTTTTGAATACATGTAAGTTCCTGTCAACCATGTGTTGGACATTCCCTTCGGGAACATTGTCCAAGGAAGGTCGAATACTTTCAAAGCACCGGTTACCGCTAAAACGACACAGGTACAAATACTGTTTCTGAGTAATGGTAATGTAATATAACGTACACTCTGCCATCTGGAAGCACCATCAATGGATGCTGCTTCGTAAAGGTCTTCCGGAATTCCGCTGACTCCTGTCAGCATAATAATGAAATAGAAACCTACGTATTGCCATATAACCGGAGTCATCATTGTTATCATTGGTGCCACATCTTTGAAGTTAATGATTTCTTTCGCACCAAATGCTAACCGAACGCTGTTAATCATTCCAGCATCGCTGTATAAGAATATCAAGTTAAACAATAAACCTAAAGCTGTAGCCGATACTACAATCGGGAAGAAGAATACTACTCTGAAAAATCCCGATCCCTTTTTAATGTTACTTACTAACAAAGTAAGAATTAATGCGATTCCGACCTGTCCAATCAATGTTGCTGCAACCATGATGCCTGTATTTTGAAGTGAAATCTTAATTTTGTCATCGGTTAACATTTTTAGGTAGTTTTTATACCATGGGTCATTCCATTCTCCCCCCATTGTTCCCAGATGCTTGATGTGCTGAAAACTGTTAATGATATTCTGGATGAATGGATAGAACAGAAATACCGCGATGAATAAAAACGCCGGAATTAAGAAAAATGCAATCATATTTTTCTTCTGATAAATTTTTGCGTTCATTTTTGCTCCTCCTAATACATCGGATAGAAACTTTTACATTTCTATCCGACGCACTCATCTAGTTTTCCCTTGCGGGTACTAGCAATATTACTTTTTTAAATAACGAATTATTCGTCTTCCTTAACAAGTTCAAGTACTGCTTCTACAGCATCCTTTGTAGATGTATCACCCTTAACAATTGCTGCCATTTCTGAGAAGATTGGTTCTCTCTGAGCTTCTGAAAGGTTATCCTGTACAGGAGCTGTAATCTTTGTGAATTCGCTTGTGTAAGCAACTGCGGCTTCACCTAATGCAGAAATTTCTAATCCTTCTGTGTTAACACCATTCTTTAATGCTGTTGCAGCTGTTCCTGAGAACTTAGATACAAGATCATCACTTGTCATATACTTAATGAAGTTTACTGCTGCTTCTCTCTTAGCTGGATCATCCCAAGCTTTCTTTGTGATGTAGTATCCACTTGAAATACCTGAAATAGCTTCTGTAGTAGCTCTTAATCCTTCACCCTTGTTTCCTGGTACATGTGTAACTGAGAAGTTTTCGATATCGTCTACTGCTTCTTCAATACCACCAACTTTCCAAGAACCATCGATTAAGAATGCAGCTTTATCTTCTGCAAATAACTGGAATGTTTCAGCATCTGTAGCTGTTAATGTGTTTTCTGGATAGAATCCTTTTTCGTATAATGACTTAATGTCTTCAAGTCCGTTAACCCAAGCTTTTCCGATTTCTTCATCAACTGATCCAGGAACTGTTGTATGAACGTCTAACTTGTTGTTGTTTAAGATAGCGTAATCAAACCAGTAATGTGGAATTTCCTGAAGTGAAGCAGCGATTGGTGTAAATCCTGCATCTTTAATCTTCTGACACATATCAAGGAAGTCAGCCCATGTTGTATCCTTTGTTGGCATTTCAACGCCAGCTTTGTCTAATACTTCTTTGTTTACAAATAAACCTTCCCAATATCCGTTTACAGGTACTGCGTAAGCCTTACCATCAACTGGAGATTTTGGAAGCATGTCTTCTTTCATGTTGTCTGCGAAATCAGGATATTCTGCTCTGATATCATCGATAGAAACAACTTTTTCCTGTTCAACAAATGCATTTGCATCTACACCTGTGAAGAAGAATAATACGTCTGGTTCTGAACCTGTTTCAAAGTCAGTGATTACTCTTGTCTTGAATGTTTCATCAGCTGTAGCTGAAGCATCTTTAACTGTGTTTCCTGTTTCTTTCTGCCAAGCTGCGATTGCATCCTGATAGTTCTGTGCATTTGTGTCTTCACCAGCATATGTAGTAACTACATTTAATTCAACTGGTCCTGTTGACTCTGATGCCTTCTTAGTTTCGCCTGCTTTGTCTGAGCTACCGCATCCTGCTAATGCAACTGTCATTGCAGATACCATAGCGAGCGCTGTTAATTTTTTTAGTCTCATCTTTATATCCTCCTCTTTAATACATCGCTGGGAGACTAAACCCTTTGCGATTATGATATGTTTATTTTATACAAAAGATGCCAATAAGAGAATGCATCTTATTGGCATTTTGTTGTTTGATTTTGTAAATTTTCAAGAAAAATTTGCATCTTCTTGCTTCAATTTGTCTATGGTTGTTCCGGTTTGTTTTTCATCAATTATATATCACATTCTGTCCTTTATTCTTCCAAGTTTTCCATCGGCAAAATTTCCTTATTTTCAATCAGAATTTCACTAACGGTCAAACCATCTACTTCGTTGGTAATTGTCAAACCACTGTCTTCTCCATAAAGCAATTTCAATCGTAGATTAACATTTCTGATACCGATATTTTCATTGCTGTCCCCCAGCTTGGTCTGAGAAAGCAGTTTTTGAATTCGTTCCTTATTTTCCTCCGTAAGATTTCCGTTGTTTTCCACGCGGATTTTCAGGAAGTCTCCATCCATACGCACAATCAGCTTTCCTTCCATATTCCCTTTGGAGTCACCGGTATGTTCTACCACATTTTCTACCAACGGCTGAATAATCAATCGAGGGATTTTTTTCGTAAGAACCTGTTCATCCACTTCTTGGGTAAACTTGAACTTTCCACCAAATCTGGCATAAATAATATATAAATACGCATCCACGTACCGTAACTCTTCTTCAATCGTAATGAAAGCCTCGTTCTTTCGATCCATTGTGGCATTCATCATGGTGCTGAGGGCCGATATCATTTTGCTTACATCTTCATTGCCGCTAAGGCGTGCCTTCCAGTTAATTATTTCCAGCGTATTGTTCAGGAAGTGTGGATTAATCTGTGCCTGCAACGCTTTCATATTAGCATCTCGGGCTGCAACTTCTTCCGCATAAATCCGGTTAAAGGATTCTTCCAGACTTTCGGACATGTGGTTGAAGGTATCAATCAACCGTTCAAACTCTTCATTTCTGTCAAATTTTTCGATTTTATACCCATATTTTCCCTTTTCAATATGTTCCGAAGCACTTACCAATTTGGAAATTGGGAAACTGATATTATGGAAGAAATAATAGAACGTAGCCGCCAGCAATGGCACCAGTAAAACGAACATTGCTGAAAAGACAATCATATAGGTTCCGCTTTCACTAACAATTTCCTTCTCATTCAGTTTTGTTACAATGGTAAGCTTCTGTCCATTTGCATTAACAATGGAACTGGCAATGTTGTTTGACCGTTGGAAAAAGGTATTTTTCACATTCGTCTGAGGCATATTTTCCCAAGACAATCGTTCGTCATAATATTTGTCCAGCAAAGACTTTGTTTCACGGTCTAAACTCTTACTTTCGTAGACCAATGATTCGTCCACATAAACCTGTCCGGACTGTTGCCAGACAACATTTTTAATCGCATCAAAAATTGTATCTCTGTTTAATTCAAATACCAGCGTTGCAAAGGGAACAAAATCTTTCGTCACAAGATTTCGAATCATAAACAGATGACCATCTACACTAGTAAGCTTCGTCTTTGTTCCTAAATCCTTGGCTTCCAGTTTCAATGCTTTTACCATATCTGTAGTAATTTTCTGCGCTTTGTTATAGGAAGACCCGGCCGGATTACTGAATGTTTCATAGTTTCGTTGAAGTTCCATGTTAAACAGCAGCTTAGTATTGGAAACCAACTTGGTATACTTATACTGACGCTTCATATAATCCATGACATCGCCATACAGTTTGTCTTCATTTTTAGAAACTAAATATTCTTCATAACTTTTTCGAATAACCTCATCATAAGAAGCCTGCAAAGATAAGTTGATAGTTTCTTCAATCATTCGTCCACTAATCTGAGCTGCATTTCCCACAGAAGTCATAGCCGAATCCGTGATTCGTTCATTGTTTCTGATTTCCGTGTAATACAACCAGAAAAGGGATACCAATACATATGGTAAAAGCCAGCACAAAATAATTACTCGAACCATTCCGATCGATAAGCTGGATTTTGTTATTGTCTTTCGAAAATTCTTTCCAATAGTCAATGTTTCTCCTCCATTATCTAATTCGCAGTATTATTTTGTATCTGGCTTTTTCTTACAGTCCTAAAAATTCTTTAAAGATATCGCAAACCTCCACTGCATCTTCTCTCTTCGGCATTTCGCAGAAGATTCGAATCAATGGTTCTGTGCCTGAAAATCTTCCGATTACCCAGCCACCGTTTTTGAAATAAACTTTGCATCCATCCATATAAGAAACTCTTTCCACTTCATATGGGAATTCCGGAAGTTTTTTATCTTCCATTAACAACTGATTTACTTCTATCTTCTTCTGTGGGCTGAAACGATAATCGCGTTCTTCCATATAAATACTGCCACATTCTTCTTCAATGTCTTTGTAGATTTCTGAAATCTTTCTGCCTGTGACAGCAATCATTTCAATCAGCAACATTGCTGCGTAAATACCATCTTTACCATTGATGTGACCTCTTACAGTCAATCCACCGGAAGATTCTCCACCGATTACGGCATCTACTTCTGTCATCTTTGCAGAAATATGTTTAAATCCAACAGGCACTTCATAGCATTCTTCGCCGAACTTCTTTGCAACTTTATCAAGCATGTGTGTTGTTGCCACGTTTCGTACAACTGCTCCGTGCCATCCCTTATATTTTACTAGATAATAGTACAAAAGTACAAGGATATCATTTGGATGTAAAAATCTTCCCGTATCATCAATAACACCAAGGCGGTCCGCATCACCATCTGTCGCAATACCGATATCGAAGTTGTAATCCATTACGCGGGAAATTAAGCCTCTCAATGTATTTGCAGATGGAGAAGGAAGTTTTCCACCGAACAATGTATCGTGAACATCATGGATTGTCTCCACGTCACATCTTGCTGTCAGTAATAATGTCTTCAACGGAATTTCTGATACACCATACATTGGGTCCAATGCAATTTTTAATCTCGCATCCTTAATTGCATCCATGTTAATGTTTGCAATAATGTTATCAATATATTCATTTAACGGATAAATTTCTTCAATTAATCCTTTTTCAACAGCTTCATCATATGGCATTTCTTCTACTGTGGCAGGATCAATCTTTTCAATATAGCGTTCAATTTCATCGGTCTGATCCTGATCTGCATCACGTCCACCGTATGTAAATACCTTAATCCCGTTATAAAGTGCTGGGTTGTGGCTGGCTGTAACCATCATTCCATATGGCATTTCATTTTTTTCGACACAGAACATAATGAGCGGAGTTGGAGCTGCTTTATTAACCAACTGGGCTTTAATCCCTCTCTTGGCAAATACCATTCCTAACCACTGCATTGCTTCCTTCGATAAGAATCTCTTGTCATAGCCGATGATGATTCCCTTATCTGTCTTTCCTTCGGCTTCCATTTTGTCACACATTGCTGTGGCAATTAACTGGATGTTTGTTTTAATAAATTCATCTCCTATGATGGTTCTCCAACCACCTGTTCCAAACTTAATCATGTTTGTCTCCTTTCTTCCAATTCCTTCCATTGCCTCAATATTAAGAAGGATTTTAAATAATGGAGTGAAACGATCCTGCTTCACTCCAATACTTATGGGTTACCCCATTATTATCTCTACTTTTGTTGTGGTGCCGGATGGCATTGCAGGAATTTTTTCTACGGTTTCACCGTTTAATTTAATTTCCTTTACGCCTTTCATTACGCCGGCTGGATTTGTTACGTGAATGTCATAAGTTGCACCACGCCATACTCTGCTGACAGAATATTCTTTCCAGTCTGCAGGAATACATGGGTCAATTTCCATGGTGTCAAATCCCGGTCTGATTCCCAGCATATATCTGGTTGCTGAGAAGTAAGACCATCCACCGGAACCGGTCATAAACGGATGTCTTGCACGACCATAAGCTGTATGGTCTTTTCCCATAATGAACTGGCAGTATGAATATGGTTCTGACTGACGAATTTCAATCTTGTCGTTCTGGTTGTATGGGCAAAGGGAATCATAGTATTCCATTGCTCTGTCACCGTTTCCGATAATACATTCTGCCGCCCATGCCCATGGGTTTGGATGGGAGAAGATTGCTCCGTTTTCTTTAACGCCCGGATAAACTCTGGTAATAAATCCAATGTCGTCATCCGGTACTGTATAGGATGGTGCATTCAACATAATACCGTATGGTGTTGCAAGGTATTCGTGAATGCTGTCCAATGCCTTCTTGGCTTTGTCTTCCGGTGCTGCGCCGGAGAGAACTGCCCAGGCATTACTTTCTAAATGAATCTTTCCTTCTTCATTGGTATGGGTACCGATTTTCTTTCCGTTCTTTGTAATTCCGCGGATGTACCAGTCCCCATCCCACAATTCTTTATCACACACAGCCTTGACTTTTTCCTGAATCCGGCTGTATTTTGCTACGTCTTCATCTCTGCCAAGGTACTTCGCCAAATCGATAAAGTGATCCAGTGCCCAATAGTGCAGGAAGGATACCATTGCACTTTCACCACCACCAAGGTTCAGGCAGTCGTTCCAATCGGCACGAAGTCCTTTACAGATTCCGGTTTTTCCGACTTCTTTTGTAGAGAAATCCAAAATGCTCTTCATATGGTCGTATACGGTGTCTCTTCCGGTATCGGCATAATCGATTTCCATATCAGCAAAGCTGAAGTCTCCGGTTTCTCTAATATATTCCACAATGGAAGGAACAAGCCATAACGCATCATCTGCGCAGGCATCTTCGATTCCATGGATAATGTCCTGTTTATTGATTCCCGGAACTACTGTCGGAGACTTGAACGGTTTCTTTTCTTCCTTTTCCTTTTCAAACCAACGTGGTTCAAACAGGTGGAGTCCGTAGCCGTGAGAAGTCAATCCGTTTAATAACTGACAAATACGTTCCTTACATTTTTCCGGGTTGGAATGCGGAATTGTCATGGAATCCTGTGCGGTATCACGATAACCAAGACCGGTTCTTCCACCTACTTCAATAAAGGAAGCGAAACGGGAGAACATAACGTTGATTTCTGACTGATACAGATTCCAGATATTCAGCATTGTATTCATGGCATCACTTGGAGTGTTTACTACAAGTCTGGAACACTTGTCATCCCAGTACGCCTTCAGTTCCTCGTAAACTTTGTCTACTGTTGCAAAGTCACTGTATTTTTCTTTATATTTTTTACCTACTTCTCTGTTTCCTTCTCCAAGGATAAAGATCAGGCGGACCTCCTCTCCCGGCATCAGAACAAGATTCTTCTGCAGGGAGCCGCAGTGGTTACCGCCCTTTTCAAAAGAGGAGAAACACTGACCGCGGGAGACGGCCAGCGGGTTGTTTTCTGAATTATAAGTACCGATAAAGGTATCTCTTAAACAATCAAATCCATCCGGTTCAAAATTGGAAGTAAAGAACTGGAATCCAAACTCTTCATAGAAAAGGTCATTTTCAATGACGCCATCTTCATAAGAAGAACCTGCACAATATAAACTCATTTGGAAATTCTGATTATCTATCATAATATGATGGAAAGAAAACTCAAGATAAGAAAATACGCTTAAGTTTCTCGGCTTATCATCTTCATTTTTAATTTTGACATCCCAAAGTTCCACATCATCATTCATTGGAACGGACATCTTCTGAGAAGCCTTTAATTTGTCGTATTCACATTCAAATACTGAATAAGAAAGTCCATGACGGCAACGGTATTTTGCCTTGTTCAGGTCTTTTGAAACCGGCTGCCATGAAATTGAGAAATAGTCTTCGCTGTCGTTGTCTCTAATGTAAACATAATGACCCGGGCGATCCATTGGTACTGTGTTTCCATGGAATCTGGTCATTCGATGATATTCCGGTGACTTGTGGAACATATAGCCCCCTGCCGTATGATTCATTACGACGCAAGTGTCTTTTAAGCCCAGATAATTAGTCCAGGATACCGGAACATCGATTTTATCAATCACATATTCTCTGTTGTCGTTGTCAAAATAACCGTATTTCATTCTTCTCTCCATTCTTTATGTCAAAAAAATTGGTGGAAGTTGTTGGGCAAATCTTTTTTGGTAAAAAAGAGATGGTTTCGGAAAACCTGTACCTCCACCATCTCTAATTATAAACATTGCACAACTTATTAGAATGACTAGAATTGTTTATCCTTGACTAAAGTTGTTCAAATTTTCTTTTTTTGTTGATTTGCAGTAATATGCAACGTCATACTTCTCGGAATGAGTCGACTTGCAACAACTGCTGCTTTCATTGTAAAGGTAGGAACAATGATTAATTTTCCTCTTGAAAGCATTTTGATTGCATAGGAAACGCAATCTTTTGCACTGATTCCCGGCAATGAGAACTTTACTCCTGCCACTTCATTAAAGTTCGTATCCACCGGTCCCGGACACAAGGCACTGATATGCACATGGCTCTTTCGACGTTTCAGTTCATCCGAAACAGCTCCTGTCATGCTGACAACATACGCCTTTGTGGCATAATACGTCGCCATATACGGTCCTCCCGGCATCAAACCTGCGCTGGATGCCACATTGAGAATATAACCTTTATCCCGTTTCAAAAACTGAGGCAACAGTTTTTTCATCAGAATGTGAAGTGCTTTAATATTGACGTTAATCATATTGATTTCTTTGTGTAAATCCGTTTCTTCGAAATTCCCCACATCGCCGAATCCGGCATTGTTAATCAGCACATCAATGGTTTCTTTCTTCAGTTTTTCCGCCAGCTCCAGTGTCTGCAGTTCATTGGACAAATCACAAGTGTAAATCTGTACACTTACAGATACTTCCTCGGCAATCTGTTCCATGGCTTCTTTATTTCTGGCAACAAGGATTAAATCAAATCCCTTTTCCGCATACTGTTTTGCAAATTCCTTTCCGATTCCGGAACTTGCTCCTGTAATACATGCTACCGGCATTGAACCCTCCTTTCACTTACTCTTCCGTAAGTTTCATGTTGATTACTTCATATAGTGTATCCATACTTGTAATTTCATTGCATCGCTTTCTCAGTTTTGCCGAGTGCGGCTGTCCCTGTGTATACCATGCAATATGCTTTCTCATTTCACGCACCGCCGTATACTCTCCTTTAAAATCGCAGAGCAGTTTCGCATGGCGGATAATCATGTCCCGTACTTCATCCATGGTTGGCTCCGGCAAAATTTCTCCGGTTTCTAAATAGTGATTTACCCGATGGAAAATCCATGGGTTTCCTCTTGCTGCACGGCCAATCATCAATCCGTCACATCCGGTATATTCTTTCATTGCCTTAGCATCCTCCGGTGTGAAAATATCTCCGTTTCCAACGACCGGCACCTTTACAGCCTTCTTCACATCACGAATCGCATCCCAATCTGCAGTACCGCTATAGTACTGTTCTCTGGTTCTTCCGTGCACTGCAATCGCAGAAACACCGCTGGCTTCAGCAATTTTTGCAATCTCCACTGCCTGGGTTTCTCCCTGCTTAAATCCTTTTCGAATCTTCACCGTCACCGGCTTCGGAATCGCCTGTACCATCTTTGTCAAAATATCTTCCACCAATTTCGGCTGTGTCAACAGAAAAGAGCCTTCATGGTTGTTTACGATTTTCGGCACCGGACATCCCATATTAATATCAATAAAATCACAAGGTCCTTCTGCCACCTGAGCACCGATTTCCGCCATGATGTCAGGATCCGAACCAAAAAGCTGAACACCGATGGGGTGTTCACTTTCTCCGATTTCCAGCAACGGCTTTGTATTTTTATTCTTATATAAAATGGCTTTAGCACTTACCATTTCCGTGTACATTAGCCCACAACCCTGTTCCTTACATAAGAAACGAAAAGGCAGGTCTGTTACACCTGCCATTGGACCCAATGCAATACTATTCTTAATATCTATTGTTCCTATTTTCATCTTATTTCCTATTTTTATTCTTTTCGTAAATTAAGCGCATTCCCTGCAAGGTTAACTGACTGTCATAAATGTCGATACAATCCGTATTTTCATAAATAATACGTCCCATACCACCGGTGGCAATTACCTTCAGGTTTTCGATACCGCTTGCTTTCTTAATATGTTCCACAATATATTCCGTCTGGCCGATATAACCGTATACAATACCTGCCTGCATACTGGTGATTGTATCTCGAGCCAAAATCGTATCCGGCTTAGCAATTTCAACTTCCGGCAATTTTGCGGTTTCGTTCCAAAGAGCCTTGGCACAAATCTTAATTCCTGGTGAAGTGACACCGGCTTCAAAAGTACCATCCGGCCCGATTAAGTCATAAGTTGTGGCAGTACCAAAGTCAATAACAATACATGGTGCCCCGTAAATTTCATAGGCTGCTACAGCATCTACGATACGGTCTGTTCCCACTTCTCTTGGATCCGTTCTGTTGATTCGGATTCCGGTCTTGGTTCCCACGCCAACAATAATCGGTTCAATTCCAAGATATTTAATAATTCCACTGTTTAATGAATACATTACTTTCGGCACAACGGAAGCAACAATAACATCTTCAATATTTTCAATGCTAATCCCTCTTCCGCGAATCATATCTACAATCAAGGTACCGTATTCGTCTGAAGTTTTGTTACTCTTTGTGGTAATTCGGAAGGTGGCATAAACCTCAGTTCCTTCAAAAAGTCCTAAAGTAATATTTGTATTTCCTACATCAATCGTCAATAACATCTGCATCTTCTCCCAATACAAAAACTCTATAGTAAAGCTCTAAAGCTTCCAGCAAATCTCTCTTGTTTACCTGCATTTGATGAACCTTCAGTCCACTTCCGATATCATCATAAAGAATATCGTCTTCTTTTGCCTGTGTCGTAAACTGTAACGTTCCGTCTTCCTGATACTCCAACAGGAGAATTCCGCCGATTTCTTCCGTAAACATAACACACATAATCTGCAATTCCTGCTTAATCTGTTCCGGAAGGTTTGAAAACTGTTCGTTCAGATAATACTTCTTTTCATATGCGTTGGAACCGCACAGAACAATCTTATCATTAAACATATTTGCTCCTTTATTCTCAAAGGCAATCCCATGCGATACTGCATGGGATTTTCCTTACTCTGCTTATTTTACAACTTCTGCCAATGCCTGTACTGTACCGGCAATTCCCTGAATTTCAGATGGGATAATAATTTTTGTAGCCTGTCCGTCTGCTGCTGCTGCAAATGCTTCCAAGCTCTTAATTGTAAGAACTGCCTGATCTGCTCCGGCATCTTTGATTGCTTTGATACCATCCGCAGTAGCCTGCTGTACTTTAAGAATCGCTGCAGCCTCACCTTCAGCTTCCAGAATTTTCTTCTGCTTTTCAGCGTCAGCCTTTAACACGGCTGCTCTGTTATCAGCTTCCGCATTTAAGATTGCAGCTTCTTTCTTACCTTCTGCAATCAGGACAGCTGATTTCTTTTCACCTTCTGCTCTAAGAATCTGTTCACGCTTTTCACGTTCAGCTCTCATCTGTTTTTCCATTGCTTCCTGAATATCTCTTGGTGGAATGATGTTCTTTAATTCTACACGGTTTACTTTGATTCCCCAAGGATCTGTAGCAACGTCCAATTCCGCACGCATTCTTGCGTTGATTGTTTCTCTGGATGTTAATGTTTCATCTAATTCCAAATCACCAACGATGTTACGAAGTGTTGTTGCTGTTAAGTTCTTAATCGCAACGATTGGATTTTCAACACCGTAAGCATATAATTTTGCATCTGTAATCTGATAGAAAATGATTGTGTCAATCTGCATTGTTACGTTATCTCTTGTGATAACCGGCTGTGGTTCAAAATCTGCAACCTGTTCTTTCAAGTTTACTCTTCTTGCAATTCTGTCAAGGAACGGAACCTTGAAATGTAAACCTACTGACCATGTTTCCTGATATGCACCAAGTCTTTCAATAACATATGAGTGTGCCTGTGGCACAATCTGAATACAAGAAACAGCGATAACAACGATTACCGCAATAACTCCTACTAATACAATAAATCCTAAATCTTCCATTTTAATAATCCTCCATTTTTTTAAGTTATTTCTTTTTCTCTACGATGAGCTTAACCCCCCGGACTTCTTTCACCGTCACTAAAGCATCTTTTTCAATCGTCTGATCTTTTGCACTTCTGGCAGTCCACTCAACACCATCCAGTGTAACCATTCCCGTTGCCGCAACATTATCAATGTTCTCCACAACCTTTGCTGTTTTTCCTTCCAACGCTTCAACATTCGTCTTTTGCGTTCCTTTATTGAAGTACTTTACCGCATACGGTCGAACCAGTAACATCACCGCAATGGATACCACAAAGAATACCACTGCCTGCAAAATAATATTACCATTTAATAAGTAAACAATTTCTGCAGCTAATGCACCAATGGCAAACCAGATTGTTGTCAAACCTAAGGAAGCAAGTTCCAGACCGACAAAAATAATAAATGCTCCGAGCCAAACCCAGACCATATATTCTGTATACTCCATAGCCCCATTTCCTTTCTTCATAATATTACGACCATTATATCATTTTCCACAAAAAAAGAAACCCTAATAATTTAGGATTCCTTCTATAATCATTATTCTACATTCTCTACAAATCCGGCATTTACAAATCCCTGCTGACCTTGGTAGTCAATCTGAATCCATTCACCGTTCTGAGAAATTACATCAAACACATCTCCCTCATCTACCAGACCTAATGTTTCGCTATCCTGAGATGCCTCTGCACGAACTGTTAAAGTATCCGCTGTAATTCGAATCTGCTGTGCTGTAGTTTCAGCAACCTCTTCTGTAACTTCTTCGGTTTCTTCTGTAATTGCCTCGGTTTCCACAACCGTTGTTTCTTCAGCAGTTTCTTCTATAGTAGTAAGTGCTTCTTCCGAAGCAGCAACTTTTACGCTTTCTCCATTATTAATTGCAATAGATTCCGTCGCCGTGATTGACAATTCCTGCTGGTTTACATATTCCACATCGTCATTTCGATGCATGGCAGCCACAATTGTAATCATAGAAGCCAGGAAAAAAATAAATGTATACATTAATGCATTTGCATGCTTATAAATATTCTGTTTTAACTTTCTTTTTTCAAATCGATTCATAATAACTCTCCAAAAAGTATATGCTCGAGAATTTTAACAGACTTTTTTCCTTATGTCAAACCGAAAATCGACACATTTCGTTTTTCGCCCCCTATTTTCCATCAAATTTTCCTTTATTTTAGGTTGAATTATTATGCATTTTTTTGGATAAAACAGGTATTATTTCTCGGTTTTTTACTAGTTTTTGTAACATTTTCATAAACTTTTTTAATAATCTTGCATATTTTTATTAGTAGTTGTATGATAATCAACGTGAAAAAAAATATAATTATGGTTGATTTTGTGAAAACTTAAAACTATGGACTAACAATCGACCCACCTAATTAAAGGAGGATTTAAATTATGGCAACAACAAAGGCAACAACAACTGCTAAAGCTGCTGAAAAGAAAGTTGAAGCAAAAGCTGTTGAAACAAAGAAGGCAACTACAACAACTACTAAAGCTGCTACTCCGGCTGCAAAAGCTACTGAAGTAAAAGCTGAAACAAAGACAGCTGCTAAGGCTCCTGCTAAGAAAGCTGAAACAAAGACTGCTGCTAAGAAGACAACTACAGCTGCTAAAGCTCCTGCTAAGAAGGCAACTACAGCTACAAAGACAGCTGCTAAGAAGCCTGCTGCTAAGAAAGCTGCTGCTAAGAAGGAAACAAACCTTTTTGTAGAATTCGCAGGAAACCAGGTTGATGTTGAAACAGTTAAGACAAATGCAATCGCTGATTATAAAGCTAAGTCTGGTAAGAAGACAGCTCCTACTTCTGTTAAAATTTATGTTAAACCGGAAGACGGAAAAGCTTACTATGTAATCGATGACGTATTTGGTGATGTAGCATTATAATTTTTAAAATATATAAAAGACTCCGAAAGCAATTTGTTTTCGGAGTTTTTTATATGCCATAAATCATTATAAAAACCGGAGTGCTCCGTAGAGCATTCCGGTTTTCTTATTTAGTCTTCTTTCATTTTACGGAAAGCAATTCCTCCGGTAAGCACTGATACGAAAAGCATCATCAAGATTACCATCAACTGATTTCCATGTCCTGTCTTAGGAGAAATCAGTGAAGTATTGCTTGTGCCAGTCTGTGTCTGGTTTGGCGTTGTTGTCTGTTCCTTTGTTGTCTCTTCTTTTGTTTTCTTTTTCTTCTTTGTTTTCTTTGAAGTCTTCTCTTTCTTTGTCTTTTCTTTTACTGTTGTTTCTTCTTCTGTTTCTGTTGTTGTTTCTTCAATCTTACGATATTTAAACACAATAACATTTTCATCACCTTCAGCAATTTCCAATTCAACTGTGTCCGCACTGATTAATTCGTATCCATTCACATTAACAGCCTTTTCTGTAACAATGGTTCCAACCTGTGTTTCTTCACCCGGTTTTGCAGTAAAGATTTCTTTTCCGTTCTCATCCACATATTTTACAATGTAGTTGGAATGAACCGGAACAAATACTGCTTCAAAAACAGTATCTTCTGTAATTGTTTCATCCTTTGGATCATCTACGGAAGAATCTCCTCCGGTCACTTTCTTTGTCCAACCGGCAAATTTATATCCCTTATCTGCTTTCGGTTCAGGAACGTTTTCCGGATTGCTTCCATAAGAAACTTCTTCTCCTTCATCTCCGTCAATACTTCCGTTATTTCCTGCCTGATAAGTTACATTCAATTTGATCGGATCAAACACCGCTTCAAATTCATCATCTTCTGTAAAGACAAGGTCTTTGATTTCATCAGCAGTATAAATCTTGTCGTCACTCTTTCTCTTCCATCCCTTGAACTCATGACCTGTGTCAGCACTAGTTCCCGGAACGGTCTCTACTTTATCTCCATAATCAAAAGTCTGTGACTTTTCAGCATCGGTTCCTGTTACACTTCCGTTATTCCCTGCCTTAAAGACTACGGTCACCTTTCCAAGTTCCCACTGGGCAACAAATGCAGTGTCATCTGTAAGCTGCATTGCCGCAACCTGTTCGGAAGTATAAACAGTGTCATCCTGACTATCTACAATCTTCCAACCAACAAAGGAATATCCCGGATCAGAGGTTTTCTTAACAGGAACACTGTCTACCGAGCCATTGCAAACAACAGTCTGTTCTGTATCGCCTTCAATCGTTCCGTTTGTTCCATTTAAGAATCTCGCTTCCACTGTAGGAATTGCTTTCTTTTTGCTATCAGTATCGCTTACTTCTTTATCGGCAGTACTTAATTCCCCTGTTTCTTCATTATAGGTCGGTACCACGCCAAAGGCAGAAGCTGATGGTTTTGTTTCAATTGGATTTGTATCCAATGCCTTGTGAAGTCCGGAAATAATTAACTGGTCTCCCTTGTTCAATGAAATTCCACCGTTTAACAGTTCGCGAAGCATCAGGAAACTTTCATTCTGATATTCAATATCACGTTTTGGAATATTCAGTACAAGTTCTTCACCGTCCGCCGGTTTATAAGTCACTACCAAAGTATCATTCTCACCTAAGAAACCATTTGGATCCTTCACACCGTCTTTATCTAATACAAATCCAGTCCCATTGCTGTCATCCAATTTAATGTCTGTCATCTGACCTGCATCTGTTGTAATCGTAAATACCGGGTAGATTTCCGTACCCTTTGGAAGGTATTCATCTTTGTATTTTCCTTCATCGTCTTTGTTCAAGACCTTGCCGTCTTTATCCTGTAACACACCTGTTACTTTAATATCCGGATCATTCACAGGAATTAATTTTCCATCTACCGGAAGTGTTGTAACTTCATTGTTCTTAAACTGAATATGTCCGCTGTTATCAAAGTAAGGTTCCGGTGCAACCACATGAACATCCAGCTCAGACTTCAAAATTTCGTCTGCCGGCATTTTTCTTTTAATTCCTGAGATTGTTACAGATTCCTGATTATCCAACTGCACATTCTTTAATGCTGTTACAAATTCTCTTACTTTATCATCATTGTATAAATCATTTGCTGCAATAGAGAATGTCTTAGTCACCTGTCCGTCTTTATCCTTTACAGTCACAGTGATTGCATCATCTACATAAGCATTTCCAAGGTTTAAAGTTGGATAATTGTTTCCAAAGTATCCAATTTGAACCCCTAACTCATTATCCACAATTTCCAAATCGGTTAATTTATTTGGTGCGTTCGGATTAATCTTTGTTGTGCTGGTTATATTATATTCCACTCCAACGGTTTCACCTGCCTGAACTTTTGAGCCATCAGGAATTTCATTACCGTCTTTGTCCTTAAAAGTTACTTTTGGTGTAACCCCTGCCTGTACTAATGGCATATTTGTTTCAATTCTAATATTACTTAAAGAAGTATGTCTTTCCAAGTAGAAGAAATCAAAATCATAAATCTGTCCTTCTACTAATCCTAAAGATTCTGCCAACTGTTTTGACGCGTTATCTTTGGCAACTTCAGAATCATTTCCGGATTTTGCATTATAGTTCAATACTACTGAGCCGGAAACGGCACCATGGGCACCACCAATATCCATTGCCTTCTTTCCGTTAATAAATAAGTAAACGTCATCATCACCGGAGAAGTTAAATTCCAAATCCGAAGATGTGTCATAAACAAACTGGCAGTGTGCCTTCATTCCATAATGATAGTTGTGTTTTTCATTTGTGAGTTCTCCGTCTGCCACACCAAATGGAGCACTTAAGTCACTTCTATCACCTAACACTGCACTATCCAACGGAAATAATCCGGTAGTTCCTGCAGTATTTAAATCCTGATGAATGTTCTTATTATCTAAGTCATAATTAATCTTCTGTCCATTGGAGAATCTGTACTTATCAGAATTATTCAATAAATCCAATGTTAATGTCTGGTATAAATCTGTTTTCTGTGTAATGTCTCCGTTTGTATCACTCCAAAAACTGTTTAAGAAGTAATATGCGTAATCCATACATGAAGTAATGTCATCCAGTTTAGCACCACCGTCATATTTTGCTTTTGAAGTTTCATAATCTCCTAAGTTTGCTTTTGCAAGCTGCTTCATATAGATTTCACCCACGCGGCGCGTTCCTTCTTTGGAAGAATCATTCGCAACGTATACACGAACTTTGTTCACACCATTTGGAATAGTAATGGTTGCTTTTCTGTCATCTAGAGAAGTTCCACTCTCATTATATTGAGTCGGTAATTTTGAAATCAGAACATTTCCGTTTTCATCTTCTACCCAAACCTTACAAATTCCATTATCATTCATTCCGTTTTTAAAGCGGTAAGTTTCACCTGGTGTTACGTTCACTTCTTTGTATGCAGAAGTCTCTTCATCGTTATCACAAGTAATTCCTCCACCTTGGTATACTCTCCATGAAGAACCATCCTCAACAACCCATCCAAGTTTTGTTGCACTGACGTTTCCAGATCTATCTAATAAATCTTTTTCCTTGTTCCATTGCTCACCATCTTTTTTCAAAAGATAGAACGGCATAACGGCTGGATCCGCACCGTTCTTTGGACTCAAGGTTACAGAAACGATACTGTCCTCTTCCAAGGTAAACTCGTAAACTTTTCCCGGACGATTTGCTCCGGAATCAGTTTCTCCCTTTTCTTCAAAGGTAACGTTTTCTGTTCCTGTCGGTGTGGTGATAGTCACATCCAAATCATTGACAGCCCAACCGTAGAGTCTATAAGTTCCTGCAGACAATACTCCTAATTCACAGGTAGCAGTATTCTCCGAATCTTTGCTTGTTGCATGAAGCTGATCCCCTTCCTGATACCAAAGGACATTTTCGTTGGAATCATAAACATTATTTCTATTTCCTTCTACTCTAGAAGAAACACCTTTTTCAAAAGTCCATCCAATGTCTTCTAAAGTATTAAAAATCTGTCCACCTTCATTAACTTCAATCTTTGTTTCTTTTGGATTTTCCGTAAGAACCATATTTGTAATCTTTCGATATAAACCGGATACATCTGTTCTTGTATCATAGTTTGCATCGGTACGAACCTGCTCGATTGTATCCTTTACAATCTGTGCCACACGTTCCACCACTTCTTTTTTATAAACCGGTGTTCCGTTTGGTCCCAATTCGTCTTCTACTAAATTTTTACCACTGTTTTCATTAGCTACTCCACTTGGAGTATCTACATACATTGTTAATCCAAAACTTGTATCTGTATTCAAGTATTCAAACAACAATGTATCATTTAAATGGTCATAAATGACAATTGGCATTTTCATCTGCTGTTGCTGTGCAGCACCTACCTTATCAGTTTTGTCAGTTCCAAACTGAAGATATGCACTTACGCCACTGAGCAGCATTGCCACAACTAGTACGTACGAAATAATTTTCTTAGTCATCTTTCGTCTTTCCTCCTCTTTCTTCGTTTAACCCAACATTCCCATTATATCCTCAAAAAAATTTTTTTGTAAGCATCTAATTAATTTTTCGTGCATATTGTTAAAATATACAGAAATTATAATGAAATAATCTATAAAAAAATCACAGTGCCACCTTTTTCAGGCACTGTGATTCCCTTATTTCCTTCACATTCTATTTTTGAGTTAAAAACGTTTTTTACTCACTTTCAACGTTCTGTATAAATTCGTTTAACTTTTCAACCAATGGTTCTACAGCAATACCATGAACCATACATGCTTCCTCCAATGATTCTCCCTGTGAAGCAGGACAACCAATACAATGCATTCCTTCATTTAATAAGATTGGAACACATCCCATGTTTACTTTTAAGATATCAGCAATAATCATATCCTTTGTAATCTGAGTTGCCATAAGTCTACCTCCTAAATTTATTCTTTACTATCATAACACTAAATTCATATAATGCAACTAGAAATTAGCACTTTTCCGGTTCCGGATATTCCACGCCAAAAGTTTCCACAGTAACTTTCTTCATTCTCTGATCTGCCAATGGACGATCCTGATAGTCTGTTCTTTCTTCTGCAATTTTGTTTACAACATCCATACCTTCTGTGATTTTTCCAAAAGCTGCATACTGTCCATCCAAGTGTGGAGAAGTCTCATGCATAATGAAAAACTGTGATCCTGCAGAATCAGGCATCATGCTTCTTGCCATAGAAAGTACTCCCGGTGTATGTGCAAGGTTGTTTTCAAATCCATTTCCGGAAAATTCTCCCTTAATAGAATAACCGGGTCCTCCGATTCCTACTCCCTGAGGATCTCCACCCTGAATCATAAATCCACGAATAACACGGTGGAAAATAATTCCATCGTAAAATCCCTTCTGAATCAAGCTGATGAAATTGTTTACCGTATTTGGTGCAATTTCCGGGTATAATTCAGCCTTCATAATATCTCCGTTTTCCATTTCAATTGTAACAATTGGATTCTTTTCTGCCATTTCTGTTCTCCTTTTCTTTTATAAATTTGTTAAAAAAACGATTTTAACATTTTGTTCATATTTCTTTTACATCAGAAACACTGTTTTTTTACTATTGTATTTTATTATTATCATTGTAAACAAGAGATTGCATCAAATGTTTATATTTTTCATAATTTTTATCGTTCGTTAGGACGATATGAATCGACATATTTGTCGATTCCCTCCCTTTTTATTATTTATTAGAATAGATTTGTAGAAAAAGGATGCGCGAGCATCCTTTTTCTAATGCTCTTTTTTCTACAAATACTGTCTTGCCAGAATATATGCCATATATCCGGCATAAATCAGAATCAAAAGAATTCCTTCATATCTGCGAATTTCTTTTCCTGTTCGCGCCACCACAAAGGCTGCAATCGTAACACCAAAACAGATGATGGCATCTGCCAAGGACATTGTCAAAACACTAACCGGTGAAACAGAGGCGGAAAAACCTAACACCAATAAAATATTTGCAATATTGGAACCTACAACATTTCCAACAGCAATATCTGCTTCCCCTTTTCTTGCAGCTACAACAGAAGTTACCAGTTCCGGTAAAGATGTTCCCAATGCTACAATGGTAAGTCCCACCAACGTTTCACTCATTCCCGCGGAAATCGCAAGACGCTTTGCACATTCTACAACTACTTCTCCACCAACCATAACGCTAATGGCACCACCGATAATACAAAGGGCACATTTTCCATTGGTCATGACTTCTTCTGTGGTTTCTTCACTGTTCTTTCTTTCTTTTAATGCATAAGTGACAGTCCATACAATAAAGAAAAGGAATAATAAAACCAGTAAGATTCCGTCAATTCGGTTAATCATTCCGATTTTCTCTCCTGCAATTTTGAAACTGAACACATTAATCTCTTTTGCTTTTCCGGAAAACCATAATGCATCTCCTGCAAGGAAAACCAATACGGCTGTGATAAAAATCAAGAAAGGAAATTCTCTTTTAACCACAGACTTCTTTACCGGAATTTTAATAAATAACGCTGTAACACCCAGCACCATCAACAAATTAAACACATTCGAACCTACTACATTGCTGTATGCAATGGCGTTGGAATTCTGAATGGATGCCACACTGCTGACTGCCAACTCCGGCAGGGATGTTCCAATTGCCACAATGGTAAGTCCTACAACAATGGAAGGAACCTTCAGTTTCTTTGCAACTGCCGAACTTCCTTCAACAAAGAAATCCGCTCCCTTTACCAACATAACAAATCCAACACAAAGTAATAAAATTTCTAATACAATTATCATCATTAACACCTATACTTCTTTCATCTATACTCTATTCCGAAACTTCTTCGCCACGATACATACATACCAGCTGACGATTTCCATAGTCATCAATACATGTGGAACACATAATTACCTTATCTGTAACCTTCGGCTTTCCATAAGAAAAGGAATAACTACTCTTTGATGCCACACGGTCAATCCAGCTTTGGAAATCGGAATCATTTTCAAACCCGTACTCGTAAACATTTTCGTCGGTATCCTTCGCTGAAAATGTAGAGAATACATAATAAAGATAATGTTTGTATCCAACATAAACATCAAAAACCTGATGTTTTTTACAGAAGTTTGCATTTCGGAAATCCATTAAATCCTGGAACATGGAGCCATCCAGCATATTGTGTCCGTACAGCAAACACATTTTTCCTTCCAGTCCTGCGGTTCGGTAATCAATAAAAATAGAACCGGAGCCGTTCTTTACTTTATCCACACCACGCCACAGATAAAAGGCATTATCTGAATGTTCCACAATGGGGTACTGGATTCTAGTGCCTTCTAATTTGATATATCCTTTGGCCTCATCATTATACTCCAGCATGGCGTCATAATCCCAAACCCATTGTTTCTGTGTGGAATAGCTGATTTCTCCGTTTTTGTCCACTTCCTGCACTTCCACATCCTGAATAAACATATTTTCAATATTGGCATATTTCTTTTCGTCTTCTTTATAATCCAAATATGAAAGCGTTAGATTATAAGATGCATAAATCAACGCGCATGCTGCCAATCCCAGGCAAATAAATCGCACCACATTATACATTTTGTCCGACAAAATATATTTTTTATCTTTCTTTTCCATTTCAAACTCTCGCTTCACTATTGGGCAACAAGCTGTTTTCCCCCAGCTCCCAAGTCACCCGGATATTACCTAGTATAATGATTTCCACTCAAATTATCAAGTAAACAATCTATAAAACAAAAGCCACAGTTGTTTCGCACAACTGTGGCTTGCATATTAGCGAGCTTAAAATTAAGCCTTGTTTACTGATCCGAAAAGTTCCATCTTTTCTTTTACTGTAGCCTTGATAGCTTCAGCACCAGGAGCAAGAAGTTTTCTAGGGTCAAATCCCTTTCCTTCTAAGTCCTTACCAGCTTCTACATATGCTCTTGTAGCTTCCTGGAATGCTAACTGGCATTCTGTATTTACATTGATCTTAGATACTCCAAGATCGATTGCTTTCTTGATCATATCTTCAGGGATTCCTGTACCACCGTGAAGTACTAATGGCATTAAACCTGTCTTCTGCTGAATAGCATCTAAAGTTTCGAAGCTAAGTCCTTCCCAGTTTTCAGGATATTTTCCGTGGATGTTTCCGATACCTGCTGCAAGCATGTCAACACCAAGGTCTGCAACTGCTTTACATTCATCAGGATCTGCACATTCACCCTTACCGATAACTCCGTCTTCTTCACCACCGATTGAACCAACTTCTGCTTCAATTGATAATCCCAAAGCGTGAGCAACGTTAACTAATTCCTGAGTTTTTGCAATATTTTCTTCGATTGGATAATGTGAACCATCAAACATGATTGATGTGAATCCAGCCTTAATACAAGCGTAGCATCCTTCGTATGTACCATGGTCTAAGTGAAGAGCTACAGGAACTGTAATTCCTAATTCTTCATCCATAGCCTTTACCATAGCTGCTACTGTCTTAAATCCTGTCATATACTTTCCAGCGCCTTCAGACACACCTAAGATTACAGGGCTGTTTAACTCCTGTGCTGTTAAAAGAATAGACTTTGTCCATTCAAGGTTGTTGATATTGAACTGACCTACAGCATAGTGGCCTGCTTTAGCCTTGTCTAACATTTCTTTAGCTGATACTAACATAATGTACCTCCATATTTTTTAAAAAATTTATCTCAAACATAACTAGTATAACTGATTTTTCTAGGAATGCCAACATTATTTTACTTTAATCTTGACAGTTTTACTCCATTTGCCATATCTTTTCTTACCATTAGAGTCGATTGCATAGGCACGAACTTTCACTTTATAGGTTTTTCCGGATTTAAATTTTCTCATAAGAATTGCTTTAGAATCCGTACTTCCTTTTCTCTTTCCTGCCTTAACCTGGAATCCGTCATGTTTTCCTTTGACTTTAAACTTCAATGTAAGCACTTTCTTGTAACGCTGCTTTGTGGAAGTAATCTTCGCCTGCTTCAGCTTAATCTTTTCCCACTTCACATTTGCAGTCACGTCTTTGTAGATTCGGCTGGTTGCCTTCAGTTTTCCTTTAGTTGCTGCATTAATCCAACTGATAAAACGATATTTATTTCTCTTAACGGTTGGAAGGGTAACAGTTTCGCCGTCTTTTACTTTCTGTGTTGAAACAACTTTTCCAAGACTTTTAAATGTTACCTGTCGAGTTGGAACAATGTCTGCATCATTGGATTTAAATTTACTTGTTCCTTTATCACACTCTCTTTGATATACACGAACATAATCTACCAGCATCTGAGCTGATTCAAATTTATCATTTGGTCCCATTCCCGGAAGATTTCCACCAATCGCACAATTTATAATAAAGTAATATTCATCTTCACGCAGTTCTGATTTTGCCTTATCAGAAATATCAAATTCTCTGTAAACTTTATTATCCACATAGCACTGAATCTTTTTCGGAGTCCAGTTCATTCCATAGACATGCCACTGTGTCTTATCTTCCATTTTTTTATAACCTGTGAAATAAGTATCTTTGCCCGGCTTTTTCACTTCATCTTCATAATGTAATGCAGCCTGAGCGAATGCTCCGGTGTTCCATGTTTCTAAAATATCAATCTCTCCACAGTATGGCCATCCTTTTGGCTGATTCTGTCCCAGCATCCAAAAAGCCGGCCACAATCCGTCTTCACTTGGAACTTTAATTCTGGCTTCAATCTTTCCATATTTAAAAGAAGCCTTTCCACTGGTCTGAATTCTTGCAGAAGTATAATGAATATCTCCGCCTTCTTCCTTGTCTGCTCTGGCTGTTATAACAAGATTTCCGTTTTCTACTTTGATGTTTCTTTCTTCATCCGTATAATCTTCCCATTCATTGTTTCCCCAGCCCCAATTGCCATTGCCATGCTCATAGTTCCAGTTGTCCTGATCTAAGGCTGTGCCGTCAAATTCATCACTCCAAACCAGTTTGTACTGTTTGGAATCTGCTGCTTTTACCGGTGCAGTCACCGCTGTTGCTGTTGCTGTAACAGCTACTGCTGCTACAAATAATTTTGTTAACCCTCTCATCCTGTTTCTCCTTTTCTTACTTTTTCTTTACATATTTCTGCAGTTTCTTCTTTTTCACTTCAACGCCCTGCATACTCTTGATAAAGCTTTCAAATTTCGAGTATCCGTAATCTTTCACATTAAAGTTTTTAAACTGGCTATGAACTTCCTGTCCCATCGTTCCCAAATGCATCGGTTCCGTCTCCACCTTCTTGCGGATAAACTTTTCAATATCGCTTTTGGAAACCTTCAGATCAGCCTTGGTAACATAAGTGCTCTTTCCTTCTTTTTTCACTTCGAAGCGATTCATATCTTCCACAAAAGTGGACAAGGATTTATATCCATAGTTTCGCACGTCAAAATCGGAGTACGCTTTAATCAGACGACTTCCGATTTCTCCCAATCCCGTATCTTTGCCGGCATTTTCATTTTTGCTGATAATGTCATCAATGTAACCGGTCAGTTCAACAATGGAAGTAATATCTGCCTTCTTCACCTTATTATCTTCAGAACTTTCTGCTTTTCCTTCCGCATTTTCGTCCTGCAAAATTTCCAGGTTCTTGTATGCGGTACAGGCAGCCTTCAATGCTTTAGAGGCATTTCCTTTTCCCATACCGATGACTTCCATACCGGACTCTCTCAACCGGTTTACCAGTCTGGTAAAATCACTGTCACTGGATACAATACAGAACCCTTCCACATTTCCGTTATATAAAATGTCCATGGCATCAATAACCAACATAATATCGGAAGCATTCTTAGCGCTGGAATATCGCGGCTGATGAACCTGCACAATAGCATGCTTCACCGCAATATCGTTCCACGCCTTTAAAGAATCATCCGTAAAGTTTCCGTACATTCTTTTGTACGTTACTGTTCCGTATTCATTAATTTCTTTTAATATCTCGTCAATGTAGCGATAGCTGGTATTTTCAGCATCGATCAATAACGCGATTCGCTTATCTGTCATTTTGTTCTCCTACTATTTCAAGTTAAATTTCAATTCTACAAAGCCTACCGCATATGGTGCAACTTCATATGGCGAAAATACAACGTGTACTTTCTTTCCTTTAATATAAAATTTAAAGTCCTCTTCTTTGTAATCATCAAAAGTTGTTTCCTGATATATCGATGTCAACTCAATATGATTTTTTTTAAAGAACTTCTGCAGCTTTGTTTTCATCTTGTTTTTTACCGTACCTAAATCCATCTTCAATACATCAGTAATATACACTTTTTTTCCTGTTTTTATATTGTAGTTGTATCCCACAAACCAAGAAATTGGATGTGCGCCCCCTGCACTATACTCCATATTATCTTCTAGAATTGAAAAATATTTTCCCTTGTTTGATGTTACCTTTCTACTGCAAGAATAGAATGATCCGGTTCCGTATTCTCCCGTACCATAAACTTTCTTCGATTCCTTATAATCTTTCAAAATCGCCTTGTTGCTCTTTTTCATATCACGGTTAACCGCCTTAGCAACTTTCGACTTTCCTTTAACTACCAGATTTGTATAATCCAGCGACATATAAGTCGTACTTTTCTTTACCGTCTTGGTTTTGTACTTAACCGTTTTTGCGGAAACTCCTGTAACGGAGCTCATACTAACAGCTACTGCCAACACACACATCATTGCTACAATTTTCTTCAATTTCATATCGTTTACCTCCCTATACTCTAACCTCTATTGTACCAAATTGCTGGTGCAATGACTAGAGATTAGTTGTTGTATTTAACATCCGGACAGAAATGTGCCAATGCACAAAACCATTCCCCAAATAATTCTGTCCATTGGCACACACTTTGTTTCGACTATTACTTTCCTAGTCCCTTATTTTTCAAAATCTCTACATATAAATACTGTAGTGCTGAATTAGCTTTTATTATAGCATTCTTTGAAACTCCCTTAAAAGCATTCTTTCCTACTACGGATCCTTTTTGAATATTATTTGTTATGAAGACCAGTGTCTTTATTCTCTTACAGTTATAAAATGCTTCCTTACCAATCTTCTTAATATTCTTTCCAAAGGTCACTTTCTTTAATTTCTTATAATTCTTGAAAGCCCCTGCATTGATTTCGGTAACCGAATATTTAACTTTATTTGCTTTAACCTTTGCAAGAATATTCAAGCTCTTTATTTTCTTGCTTGACGCTCCAACAACCTTCACTGTTTTCTTGCCTGTAACCTGATAAATGACTCCTTTTCTTTTAAAAAGATTCTTATCCTTACTCTTTCGAACCTCAACCATAAATGGAGAAAATTCTTTAACGTCAATTCGAACCTTTCCTCTTACGACTCTTGCGTTCTGAGTCTGAACGGAACCATCGGATAACAAGTGACGTATCCTTAATCTATCGCCATTTTTGAAACCTTTCGGTGCATCAAAACAAACTTTTGTCCTCTCACTCGACATATCGCAGGAACCCTTTACTTTAACTTCATAATATCCTTTTACGTTATAACCGTTTTCTGCAAGTTTGTTGAACTTGCCTCCTTTTTCTTCTAATTCCCCTACCTTTAATTTGGATGTCTTATCCATTGTAGAATTAGATGCAAAAGTTCCTGTCTTTCTATTCTCAAGGCCCACATAGTACGTCGTAGCTGTTAAATCTGCATTTTTTGCCTCTTCTTCAATCCATCCGAAAGCTTTCACGATCTCAGACTCTCGGTCAAAATAATGCACCTTATTTCCATTTACATCACACAAAAACATACTAGTAATCTGATGGGTTCCATAGTATTCTCCATGAGCTAAAATCTCATAACGTCCGGTTTTTTTATTGTAAGAAAGTGATGTCGAACTACCGTCTCCTCCCATACCTGAATAATTAACCCATGAGGTCATTAAATCTATTTCACTGTCATCTTCTATTTTAAAACTGATTGTAATATTCTTTTCTCTTGGGATATATATTTTTTCAATTTTAAAAGAAGACAAAATCAACTTTGGCGGTGTAATATCTCCATTTCCACCTTTAACAAAAATATTTCCCTTACTTAAATCTGTAGCCTTTTCATCTCCTGAAAAATATTCCGGATACTGTCTGGCAAAGCTCTGTTTTTTGTCACAATAGCTGATTTTATTACCAAATGCATCTTCAGCATAAATAACGATTGGCTCTATTTTCCCATAACTACTACAGTTGATAGGGTACTCATAATATCCGCTTGATGAATTATATTTTCCTTCCGAAGCAAGACATGCGCTGGCATATGCGTAATATACATATGTATATGCTATCGGTGAGCTGTCGCTCATCTTTACCTTGAAATTTACGTCAGCCCCCTTCTTAGGACTTGAATTACTTACTGTAAAGCTACTTAAATTAATAAAAGGTGCCACCGTTTCTTTCTTATATACACCTGTTGAAACATTAATATTACCCTTGCTCAAATTTTTGTACTTAATATAATCTACTTCAATTCCTTGGGTAACACCAAGACTCACCGCATCGCTTGAATTATTGTAATATTCCATAGTATTTCCATATACATCAGCAACCCAAATATGATCTATAACTGTTGTTCCAAAATATCTCACATTAATTACGAAATCATATTTACCTGTTGATGAATTATATACACCATTTCCGTGTTCCATAAAGACACCGGCACCTTTAATCCACACTGTCGGCATTACAATTTTGGAATCATCCGTAATCTTAATTGAAATCGTAATCGTATCCAATCTTTGTGGTGTTTTATTGCTTAGTGTAATGGAATTTTCATCAACGGCAGGCGCCTTTGTATCCTTTGCAGATGCTACCGTATTAGGTAACAAAAACAACGACAGAAACATAGCGGCTGCCATTACACTAAATCCAACTAATAATCTCTTCATAATCCATCCCTCCTTTTACATATTTATCCCCCCAAAGAACTTTTATTCTTTGACAAATTTCAAGTAACTCTCCTGCTTTCCTTTTGGAGCTTTGATTTTCACATTCTTTGAAATTCCTTTGAAAGCATTCTTTCCAACATTCTTGTATTTCAGTTTCTTTGTCTTGAAAATCAGTGTTTTCAATTTCTTACAATTATAGAATGCATTTTTTTCAATCTTTTTCACGTTCTTTCCGAAGGTTACTTTTTTCAGTTTCTTGCAATTCTTAAACGCTTCTTTTCCAACACCGATTACAGTGTATTTCTTTCCACAAGTTTTTACTGTGGCAGGAATTGCGATACTTTTCACCTTCTTCTTTGACGTTCCGATGACCTTAACGGTTTTCTTTCCCGTTGCCTGATAAATGATACCTTTTTTCGTAAAGAGATTCTTATCATTGCTCTTCTTTACTTCAATCATAAATGGGGAGAATTCCTTAACATCAATACACACTTTTCCTTTCCGAACTTTTCCATTTGTTGTCTGAACAGTTCCGTTTGAAAGTAAATGTCTGATTCTTAAGGTATCACCATTTTCAAATCCTTCCGGAGCTTCAAAGAAAACTTTGGTGCTTTCTTTCTTCATGTCACATTTTCCTTTGACTTTCACATTGTAAAATCCTTTGACATTATAACCTTTTTCATTCAGTTTTCCGAAGGCATCTGCATTTTCTTTCAAATCATCCACATTCAGCCTTGAAGTCTTGTCCATTGTGGAATTGGATGCAAAAGTTCCTGTTCTTTTGTTTTCTAAACCAACATAGTATGTACTCGCCTTCAAGCTTACCACTTCATATGGCTCATCCTCAGGAACGAAACCAATGGATGTTTCGAAGATTTCTGAATTTTTGTCCAAATAATAGATAGAATTTCCGTAAACATCCGTCAAACGCATTTCATAAATCTGATGGGTACCATAGTAGCTGGCTCCTACGGTAGTTTCATACCTTTTGGTCTCTTTGTTGTAAGAACAACTTCCTGCGCTGTTTGGGCCTTTCAGTCCGCCATCCCAGACATCACAGTACATCGCATTCACTTCAGATTCATCATAAATTTTAAAAGATACTTTCGTATATTCATTCCGACTCAAATAGATTTTTTCAATCCTGATGGAGGAAACATCTAATTTCGGCGGTGTAATATCTCTGCTGCTGCCTGCAACCGTTGCGTTGGCAGCTTTCAGGTTTGCTTCTACATCCGTATCCGCTACATCATGGATGTACTTTTGGAAATAAGTTTGTGTTCTGTCTGCATAACAGGTTTGGTTTCCAAAAGCATCTTCCGCCACAATTCGAATCGGCTGATATTCTCCATAAGTCGGACAATCATACTTGTATTCATAGTATCCGGTAGCACTGTTATAGGTTCCGTAAGTACGCAGACAATGCGAAGAGAACGCATATTGAATATACGTATGAGCAATCGGTGAAGTATCGCTGATTTTCACCTGAACTTTGATTTCTTCTTTTAACTTTGGCTTTGCATTATTTACCTTCAATGTATCCAGACGAACGTTCGGTTTTACAACTTCCGGACTGTAGATTCCATTGGAAACTGTAAAATTGCCCGTACTGAAATCCATATAGGTAAAAATCGGAACATCCTTTGGTACCTTTTCGCATTGGGAATTATAATAAGTTCCCATATTTCCGTAAACATCATTGGTTATAAAATATTCGATTTCATGCTTTCCAAAATATTGCGGCTCGATTTCAAACTCCCATTTTCCTGTGGATGAATTGTAGGTCCCGTTTGTATATACTCCAATTTCGCCAACGCTCGCTACCATCACATAGGCATCTGCAACCTTCGATTCATCTGTAATTTTCACGGAAATCTTTACTGTTCCCTGTCTTTCCACTGTTGTCTTGTTTACTGTAACCGAAGTGGCATCTACTACCGGTGCCTTATTATCAGCCGCCATAATCCGTTCCTGCGGCATGAAAAAGACCGTTGCCAGAATCACAAAAGCCACTGCAGAAAGACCATACATCAATCTTTTCATAAGCATACTCCTTTCTATATTCAGTTTTCATTTTTTACGTATTCTTTTCCGATCCAACACGTAACCATTGATGTATTAATTTTACCACATTAAAAGCATAAATACTATAAAAGAGTAAGCTCTAGAACGTTTCAAATATTATTAATAAAAAAAAGAACTGCCGCTTTCGCGACAGTTCAAAAAAAATGAATTATTTTTTAATTTTAACTGCTTTCACCTTGCTCCATTTACCGTAAACAGTCTTTCCTGCTGCGTTTGGACCAAAGGCTCTTACTTTGAAGAAATATTTCTTCTTACGTTTCAGTTTTTTCTTCACATAAGTTAATTTTGCAGCGCCTCTTACTACAGCAACTTTCTTGAATTTCTTCTTTGTCTTCACAGACATATAAATTTCATATCCTGTAGCATTTGCTGCTTTCTTCCAAGATAATTTTGCGCTCTTCTTTGCTGCCTTAACCTTCTTTAAGGAAACCTTGGTATTTGGATTAAATACCGGCTTCGTTACAGGTTTAACGGTCTGACCACCTGTAGAAGAGTCCTTAGAGGTTGTTGTTTCAACAGCGTTCGGATCCTTCACGGTTAACTCTACGGATTCTGTCTTAAATACTTCTTCGTCTTTGTAGATTGTTACTGTAACAGTAATAGTTCCGTTCTTTGGATATCTCTTCACTGTGACATTACCGAAATCATCTACGGAAGCGTAAGAAACATTGCTTACGGACCATTCAACTCTGTTGTCTGTAATATCGCTGTACTGTACCAATCCGTCTGCCAGTACTTCTTCTCCGAAGGCATTGTTCATAAAGTCTAATACCGGTGCTGTTTCTCCTACCTTAAATGTTTTCTGAATTAACTCAATTGTTTCAATATCAGAGTTTACGGAAACTCTTAAGACAATTCCGTTATCCTCAACATTTCCGTTCTTCGGATAAATTGTAACCGTTGTTGTACCGCAAGTTTTACCCTTGAAGTAAATAGTTCCTTCGTTTGCTTCTCCATTCTTTGTTGAATTTGAAATGGTTAACAATCCCGAATTCACTGCACTGTAAACAATATCCGCATTGGATTCTCCCGGAATTGTATAAGTGAAGGCATTGGATTCTGTTCCTCTGATAGCAACAGTTCCGTTGTTTTCCAGTGTGTTTCCTTCGCTGTCCTTCACAACAATCTTTGAATGACGAACCACTACGGTAACTGACTTGCTTGTAACATATCTGTTTCCGTCATAAGCTGTTGCGGTAATCTGAATACCACCTTCCGGTGTTGCCTTCTTGGCAGTTACATTACCATTGTTGTCTACGGTTACGTACTGAGAATCTCCGGATTCCCATTCGATTTCATTTCCCGAAATCACTCCAAGTCCGGACAAGTCTGATTCCTGACCGAATGTATTTACAACCTTTGCGAATACGGAAGCTGATTTTCCAACATAAATTTCCTGTTCAACCAACTCAATATCCGCAACGTCTGCCTTAATCACTACATTTAATGTAATTGCATTTTTAGCTTTCACACCACCTGCAGGATAAGCAGTAATTTTTGAAGAACCTTTCTTCTTACCACTGATTGTAATGATATCAGCCTGTTCTTCCTGTAATCCAACATACTCTTTTCCGGCAACTGCTGTACATACAGATGCATCTTCGTAGTCAAACTGTGGTGTCTTATTGGCAATAAATCCATTGTATGTATAATACAATTTCTTTGTTTCACTGTTTGTAAGTGTGATCGTAGCACCATCCTGATAGAAGTTTCCGTAAGAATCCTTCAAAATCGGTTTTGCATCGGCCACAGTAACTACTGCTGTAGATTCAAGCACCTTCATCTGCTGACCGGTTGTTTCATTCTTCTTGTATACCGCTGCTGTGATTGTAGCACTTCCGCCGTTTGGCACTTTCTTTGCCACAACTGTTCCGTACTCATTTACTGATACGGATTCTGAATCACTGGATGACCATACAACAGTATTATCTGTAATGTCTGCAAATGTTAACAGGCTTTCAGCTGTCACTGTCTGGTTGAAACAGTTTGTTCCCTTTACAAAGACACTTCCAGAGTCACCTTCTGTCAAATTAATATTCTTTAACTGAATATTTGTCAAATCAGCTTTTACGGAAACATTCAATGTAATTCCGTCGTTTGCTGTTGCAACGCTTGGATAAACAACAACTGTGGTATTACCTTTCACCTTTCCTGTCAGGATAATGGAATAACGTGTTACTCCACCGACTGTCTGTACCAGCTGTCTGGCAGCTACCACATTTTCATTTCCTACCACAAAGTCAATGTCTTTAGATGCGACATTTTCCTTGAAGTCATAGTAAATTGTTAAATCATTGGTTCCGTCTACTTCCACGGTAGCATTGTCTGCAATTGCAGTGCCGCTTGCATCCGTTAACTGAAGTTCAGCCAGTTTCACGGTTACCTGAACGGATTTCGCAAAGAGGAATGTTTCTCCTCTGTACACGTTTGCGGTAATTGTTACCTTACCGTCTGTTGGAAGTTTTGCAACGGTAGCATTTCCTTTTTCATCCACTACAACACTCTGAGGATCACTGACAACCCATTCAATGCGGTTATCGCAGAAGCTTGCCAAATCATTTCCGTTTGTAATCTTACTCTGGAAGCTGTTTGTTGCTTCTTTCACAAGATTTGTAGTGTTTCCAAGGTAAAGTGTATCGTCATTTAATTCTAAAGCGGTAATATCCGCCTGAACAACTACATCAAAGACAATGCCGTCCAGACTTGCATCTCCGTCTGCCGGATAAATATTAACGGTAGTTGTACCCTTTGCTTTACCTTTGACAAAGATTGCGCTTCTCTGTACTCCATCCACCGTAACAGTTCTAACTTCTGCTGTCGCAATATTGCTGTCACCCACGCTGTATCGGATGGACTGTCCTGCCATGTCATCCAGGAAGTCACAAAGGAATCTGATTTCTCCGGTTCCGACTAAAGCGACACTGGATTCATCCTTAATATCATTTCCGTTTTCATCGGTAATTACCGTCTTAACGGACTTCAAAGTTACATTTGCTGTAACCGTTTTAATTAATGTTCCGTCTTTATAAACATTTGCTGTAATGGTTACTGTATCTGTATTGGTTGGCATCTTGATGGCTGTAACATTTCCGTACTGATCCACAGATGCACAATCTTCTTTTTCGGAAATAAACTCAATCGTGTTGTCAGTAATTCCACCAAAGCCATCTGCTGATGCTTCTGTTGTTTCCTGACCAATGGAGTTCTTCATGCTGACAAATACGGATTTCGTATTTCCGATACTAACCATCTGGTCTTCTAAAACAAGTTCTGCAACATCGGCTTCAACCTTCACATTAATCTTCACACCCTCAGTTTCCGGTATTCCGCCTTCTGCGTAGAATGTAATGGTCGCAGTACCCTTTTTCTTTCCTTTAATGACGATTTCATTTTTCGTTGAACCATCAATTACTTTTTCGGTAATAGTTACATCTGCAATTGATGCATCAGTTGTTGTATAAAGTAATGCATTCTCAACTTCAGCGGCTCCGTAAGAACAAATCAATGTATTTTCTTCTGTTCCCTGAAGAACCAGTGTAGAACCATCTCTTACATCCGTACCTTCTACAGTCTTAAGGGCCGGTTTAACACTGTTAATTGTAACGCTAACCGACTGTTTCTTTGCAACAGTTTCTCCATCATAAGCAGTTGCCGTAATGGTTACTGTTTTATACTTTGGAACTTTCTTTGCTGTTACGTTTCCGTAAGCATCGACTTCCGCACATTCTTCATCGGAAGAAGTCCAAACAATTCTGTTATCTGTAATAGACTGATAATTTGCATCCGATGCTGTTGTGATAGACTCACTGAAAACATTGGACATATTGGTAAATACAGATTCTGTATTTCCTACATAGATTGTCTTAGCTGCCAAGTTGATGTAATCAACGTTAGACTTTACTTCAACCTGAATTGTAATTCCGTTGTTGTTAATATTTCCAACTGTCGGATAAATTGTAATGTTTGTTTTTCCGGTTTTCTTTCCGGTAATTGCAACTCTGGCAAGACCTGTTGATTGAGTAATAACACAACTTGCATCTAAAATATCCGGGTTATCAACATGAATATTTACTGTTTTATCACTTAATGTTTCATTAAATGTGTATTTAATGTAAGATGTAAGACTCGTTGAAGTTTTCGCTCTAAGTGTAAATGTCCCCCCTGCCTCAATACTCTCATTGGTTGCATAGTTCTGCAGGATTGGCTTACATGTCGGCGAAATAACATTTACATTAATTACTGTCTTGTTTCCGCTTGCCAAAGACAGGAAGGTTACTTTTGCCTGTCCCGGATTATGGGATACAAACTGACACTTGGTTCTTCCGTCTTCCGTTTTGATGGACTGAACCTGAACAACCGCCGGATCACTGGATGAAATATCTAACGCATCCGGATATAATCTTCCGATTTCTTCATCGGTACCATAATTGATTTCTGCTTCAATATCGGTCAGACTTTCACTGGACATATCCACACTGGATAATACCTGATTTCCGTCTTTATAAACTCGAATAGATTTTGCAGGTGCAACGGAGTAAACAAAAATTGTCTTTTCTACCGAACCTGCTTTCAGCTTGATTCTTGCAGTACCACGGTTTGAATTCAAAACCTTGATTTTTGCAGTCTTCAAATCATCTGAAGGAACCATGCTGATAATGTCATTCCCTGCTTCCACTTCCCAGCTGATATCATCGGAAATTTCCATTTCACTGTTTTGTCCGATAAATTCCGGTGTGATTGTTTTTTCACTCGTGGAATCATATCTCATATAAATCTTGTCATTGCAAACAATGCTTGTACATGGGTTTGCAGTAACATCCACGTAGTAGGTTACTGTTGGAGAAAGCGTTAAGTAAGTATTTGTGTCCACGTATACTTTTAATTCCTGTTCAATATTAACAGCAATATTCTTTCCTTCTTTTTTACCTTCTACGGCAATACCGCTTGCATCATAAGTTAATGCTGCATTGTAATCTGTCTTTTCTAATTTCTTCTTTTCACTATATGCACTAGGGAACATATAAGTATCTGTATTTTCCCCTAAGTACACTTCATTATCTTTATCCCAATTGTACGTATGGTCTCCGATTTTAACAGACTTATAAGTGGAATTTCCTACTGTCGGGATTGTTACCAACGGTAAATTCACTTTAGAATTTCTCATCACTGAGAATGCTGTTTCTACCGGGCTGATGTTCAATACGAACTTATTTGTATAATAATTGGTATCTGCAGCGTAGAAAGAATCGCCTCCGCGGTCAATCATTTCTTTAATCTGCACTTTTCCTAAAAATGCATCTTTATGTAAGGTACATTTATCCGGAATATCCAAAGACTTCAGTCTGATATTTGCTGAGAACACATAACCGGATACGTATTGTACCGCCTTTGAAAGACGTACTGTCTTCAAACGCTGACAGTTATTGAATGTCTTTGTTTCAATCTTTCTTACCCCTGCACTTTCGTTCATCAGGAAACTACTGATTGCTGATGATTCAAATGCATTGGAACCAATTCTTTTCAATGATGAATCGGATGCAACATCGCAGGAAGTTAATCCGTAACCACTTAAGATTTCCTTGTCTGTAGTCACTCTGGATGTATTAGCAAAAGCATAATCGTCAATCACTTCAACCTTGGAAGGAATCTCCACATCTCCTAAGGATTCACATCCGTCAAATGCATTTTTTCCAATTCTCACTAACTTGGAAGGTAAACCACCAAGAACCAAAGCTTTACATCCAATAAATGCATTATCGCCAATGGAAGTAATGTTATTACCCATTGTAACAGAAGTTAATCCTGTGAACTTCCACTGTTCTGTAGCATAATTTTTTAATTTGGAAATGAGAGTTCCACCGTCCCCTGCCATCTTTTCAGAATAGCAATATGCAAATGCATTATTTGGAATATTGGTCAAACAATCCGGAAGCTTCACTGTTTCTAACTGATAACAGTTTGAAAAAGCCGCTTCTCCCAATTCCAACTCTCTACAACGAGATAAATCTACTTCCGTTAATCCAGTGTGTAACTGGATATGAATATTTGAAGTACCATTCTCGTCCTGACAAAGAATTCTAACTGCTCCTTCGTCAGAGGATTTTGCATATTTACTGATGCTTGCATATGCAGGCTGGTAAAATTCCGGCAAATCCTTGCTGGTAATTAAAACCGCATCTTCCGCATTTGCGTCAACTTTTGTTACATCACCCGGAAGAACATACTTTGCAACTCCTTTATATTCTCCCTCATAAATATCTTTTGTATCTGACCAGTCTGTACAGTTTGTACCACATCCATAAAATGCATTGGCACCAATGGAAGTAATACTTGCCGGGAAGTTAATATTGCTCAGACTGTAACAGTTTGAAAAAGCTCCATCTAATATTTCAATGGACTCATTCACGCTGTCTTCATTCTTTGTGGGCAATACCACCTTTGACAATCTAGAATCATCTGCAAAGGCAGAAGCACCAATAGTCTTCTTCACGCTGTCCTGGCCGATTGTATCAAAATCTAAAATTGTAACAGTCTCTAAGTCTGTATTCTTCTCGAAAGCTCTGCTTCCGATTGTTTCAACAGTTCCCGGAATCGTTACGCTGGTAAACGCAGTTCCTTCGAATGCATTATCCCCAATCACTTTCAGATTTGGAAGGTCTTCCAACCATGTGATATCCATAATACTGTCACAAAAAGCAAATGAACCATTTCCGAGTTTCATAATGCTGTCCGGAAGTTTAACTTCATATAAGAAATGACAGTTATCAAATACAGCGTTTCCAATTTCAGTCAGCGATGTATTTGCAGATAAATCAATCTTCAGTAAAGATGTCGCAGAAAAGGCATTATCCCCAATACTTGAAATCTTTGCCGGAATATCAATACTCACCAAATCATCTGCTCCTGATAAAAATCCTGTCGGAATAGCAGTCATTCCTGCACCGATTGTAACAGAAGAAAGACTGGAACAGTTTGCAAAAACGTTGGATCCAATACCATTGACTGAATCATCACCGGAGTTATCTGTTGCGGCATTAATTCCATCCGGAATAACAATTGCCGAAAGAGACTCACAGTTTGCAAACGCCTGATTTCCAATTTTTTCAATTCCATCCGGTAAAACAATGCCGTCTAATTTTGTACAGCTTTCAAAAGCCTGTGCCCAGATCTTTGTTAAACCTTCCGGTAAATCGATTGTCTCCAGATTTTTACAGTTATAAAATGCTGATTTTCCGATTTCTTTTACGTTTGGCGCCATCTCAAACGAACGGAATTTACAGGAACCGAATTCGTTATCATAGATTTTTGTCACCTTTGTAAGTGCATGCAAATCCATGGACGAAGCGTTCACCATATATCCCAATCCGGATACATCAGCAATGTCTGTATACGGTGTCAAATCCACCGCTCCATTATATGCCTTCAATTCACCAAATTTAACGTCCGCAGTTTCAGAACCACCAACAATCACCTTAATGGCCTGTAACAAATGAGTGTCCGGAATGACATTTGTGTCAATCGAATCATCATCGTCAAAGCTTGATAAGTTTGTCGCAGCCTGTACCGCTTTATTTCCCACGTAATTGCCGGTCGGCAACAGCGAGAAAACCATAGCAATCGCTAACGTTAAACTCAAAGTTCTCCTTAATTTTTTTATCATTTTCATCCTCCTTTTCCGTGTTTGTAGTAAACATGTTTCGAATATTTCTCTCAAACCACTGTAACTTCCATTATACAATGATTTTTGAAGGAACGTCAACGATTTGGACGTGTGGTTTTGGGGAGATGTAGGGTGTAGGGGAATTGAAAGAAATAATTGAATTCAATTACGTCTCCTGGCATAATATTCTGTCCTTTCTTGCATGCAAAAAAGCATTATGTATCTACATAACACCCTTAAATACAAATAAAAAAGCACCTACCTTTCGGTAAATGCTTTTAACTCTTTAAGTAATATTAAGAAATTATCTCCGCTTCCCTAAAATCAATGAAATCAAACTCATTCTATAGGTTTTGCTTTTCGGATATAATCCCAAAGTCAATCTTTCTTCTAATGAGAATATCGGATCTCTGAATAAACTCTTTTTTCTTTTCGGTGCGCTCTGTGAACCGTTCAATATCTTTCTTGCTTGCGCATAATGGAAAGCTGTGGGTTTAAATTCATCATTTTCGCCATATTTACTATATCCACAATATGGGCATTTTTTTAAAGATCTATCATACTTCTTAAAACATCCCAAACACGGCCTTAAATTGTTCATATGCATCCCTCACTTTCCTCTTTTTCTTCATCATAAGTCTGGATTTTCCAAATGTCAATCTCGATTCTGTTTGTTTTGTTGACTTAGTTTAAAAAATCATTTAATCATTTAAAAAATATAAATAAGACGAAAGAAAGGTTGTTTCCCGAAAGAAACAACCTTTTTTAATACTATTTAGATTTTATTCTTTTCTGTTTCATCCGATCCTGAATCATTCCGACACCGACACAGGCCGCCAGAGAAACAACAAAGGAAATAATCGATTTGATTACAACGGTTGCCGTCAATGGCACTACATACCAATCCGGTCCCGGCTTATTATAAGTATGCAGGATGTCTGCTGCCACACCACCTACTAAACAGTGTAACAGAAGAATGATATAGGTATGCTTTCCAATCCACGATAGTGCCTCCCTGCATCCTTTCACTTTATCGAAAACTCTGGCAATTACTATGAGAACGTAGCCACCAAGAAATACTTCCAGAATAAAAATTGCTACGGTCGGATAAGTAAATATTCCATTAAAATCCTTGTCCACTCTGAAAATGCTCAGGTAAAGCCAATCTGACCCAAACTTTTCAAAGATTTGAAAATGAACAAATCCACCAATCACTGCAGCAATCACTGACGGAATCATTGGCAATTCACACATTTTTCCAATGCTCTTATATTTTCCAAGCATTGCACCAATTACCATTATTCCTGCATAAAGAGGTGCCAGATGAATACTCCATGACTGTGCCGGAACATTTACATAAAGAGCCGCACCGATTATCATAAGGACTGCCGTAGCAACTCCCATCATCCATATGCTCTTTCTTACAAAATACATCACAAGATAGAATATGATTGTCGACCAAACTAAAGTCCACATAAACCAAACCGGCGAAAGATTATTAAAAAGCTGTCCTGTTTCGCTAAAAGAAGGTGCAATCTTTGCCATCAGTTCCGGTCTTAAATAGGTAGTTAAGGCATCATTTACCCAGTTTCGTACTGAATAACCATGAACCAGCATAAAGTATGGTCCAAAAAGAGCCAAAAGAAGTGCCATCACTAAACATGTCCTTACAAAAATCATGTTCATTCTTCGTCGGAACATCTTAAATACGTTTTCTTCATTAAAATGATAAAAATATCCGGATAGAAGAATAAATACCGGCAATCCGGAATAGATAAATTCCTTAATCACCTCGTCAAATATGCTCATTTGATTTCGATAAATCAAATGATAGATCATTACAGAAAGAATTAACAATCCTTTCATAATGTCAATCACTTTATTTCTTTTTATCATTTGTTTTCCCCATCTTTCCCACGATATTCAAACAGAAGCATTGTTATATCATCAAACTGTCTTGCACCACCTGCGAAATCATCGATGTCCT